>Ga0099364_10003041_pt1 | contig 26361 bp, 23 predicted proteins | sample TergutTh196P3_FD_73070 | JGI IMG/M metagenome (GOLD analysis project Ga0099364, IMG submission 73070) | Microcerotermes parvus P3 segment gut microbial communities from Pointe-Noire, Republic of the Congo - Th196 P3 | ecosystem: Host-associated > Arthropoda: Insects > Digestive system > Gut ...
CACGCCGTTGAGAATCAGCCTTGCGGTAGAAGGTGCAGCTTTGCCGGTAAGTATGGGTTTGTTAACTACAACATTGGACCCGTCATCAGGATTGGCTGCTTCGGCAATAATCCTTTCAGCATTGGAAAAGCCGTAGTTAAGAAGAATTCTTGTATCAGGAAAACGTGCCGCTTGAGTGGAACCCATCGTGACTGCAATGATCCTGCGCCCCCCCTGCTGCGCTGTTCCGACAAAGCAGAACCCGGCGGCATTAGTAAAGCCGGTTTTGAGGCCGTCTGCGCCGGCATACTCTCCGAGCAGGTGGTTTGTATTTTCATATTCGGTACCTTCGAAGGTAACGCTGCGCTTTGTTGTCACTTGAAGAATCTCAGGGTGGTCAATGATGAGGTGTCTTGAAAGCATGGCCATACCGTGCGGCGAGATGTTGTTGCTCGCTGAAACGCCATAACTGTCGTAAAAACGGGCTTCTATGCCAAGCCGCGCCATCAAATCGTTCATTCGGGCGACGAGCGCTTGTTCGCTGCCAAACAAAGCCTCGCCCAAAGCGACCGTCGCCCCGGCTGCAGACCATATTACTATAAAATCGATCAGCTGCCTTATCGTAACCGGCGTGCCGGCATGGAACGGGACATTTGAAAAAGCAAGATTAAAAGACAACTCGCTAGCGCCGGCGCTTATCCGGGTTATGTCGTCCAAACTCATTCTGCCTGCCTTGATTTCGTCATATGCAACATAAACACTTACAAGCTTTGTCATGCTTGCCGGCACTCTCGGCGTATATGCATTATGCGAATACAGCACGATGCCGGTTTCAAAATCTATTACGCACGCTCCGGCTGAAGATATTTCACTACTCCCGACACGCGCAGCCAATGCCTGAATCGGCGCAATTATTGAAAGCATAATGACAATAAAAACAAGAACGCCAACCTGCCTCCTAAACACCTTCATTACACAAACCTCCCGTTACTCACATTATTCCTCATTGTAAGCTGAACACTACTTTTCCCACTCTTTATACTCTTTTGCTTGCTCATATAGCCTGACATAGCTGTCATAGCGCGTTTTTTGCAGCTCCCCTTCTTCCAATGCCTCAACCACCGCGCACCCGGGCTCCTTTATATGCGCGCAATCCATAAAACGGCATCCTTCGATGAACGGCAGAAAATCGGGGAACAAATGCTGAAGTTCCTCCTTTGGGGCTAGCTTGTCGGTGTCGAAAGCGGAAAAACCAGGCGTATCCGCGATAATCGCCCCTCCGGGCAGTTTAAATAGCTCCACATGGCGTGTTGTATGCCTTCCCCGTCCTAGTTTAGTGCTTATTTCCCCGACCGAAATGCGGAAATCCGGAGAAAGGGAATTGAGTATGCTCGACTTCCCTACCCCGGAGTTGCCGGTAAACGCGGATATAGCACCGCGGATCGTATCAAGCAGCTCCAGTGTCCCTTCGCCTGTCTCTGCGCTGGTCCTGACAGTTTTAAACCCGGCGGAACTGTATATCTCATATAGCCTTTTTGCAGGATCAATGTCGCATTTATTTATGCAGATTACGGCATCACATTTGCTTTTGTGGGCAACAACAGTCATTCTGTCGATAAGGAACGGGTCTGTTACCGGTATGGCGCCGGAAGCCACTATGACCATTTTGTCAATGTTCGTTATCGGAGGTCTGACAAATGCGTTTTTACGAGGGAATATTGTTGTAAGATAGCCCTTGCCGGGTTCTGTGGGCGTATACTCAACACGGTCTCCGACAAGCGGTGCATTTTTTTCCAGCCGGAAGCGGCCTCGCGCTCGGCATTCGACTGTCCCCTCTGCAGATTCAACATAGTAAAACCCGCTTAATGCTTTGAAAATAATCCCTTCAACCATCCTCTAATCTCCGTCGCCATCGTCTGTCTCAGACGGATCTGACGGTGGTTGCGTGCCGCCCGCGGGCGGTGGGGTGCTTGAACTATCAGTGTCAGGCGGCGGATCTGCATCATCCGGGTCAGGCGGCGGACCCATATCATCCGGATCTGTCGGCGGATCTGTATCATCCGGGTCAAGCGGATCCGTATCATCCGGATCAAGCGGGTCCGTGTCATCCGGCTCGGGTGTTTCGGGCTCCTCGGGCGGGCCTGACGAGATATGAACGAGCATCGTCGCGGGAACGACTATCTCTTGGCCGGCGTTTTGGATAAACAAAACCGTACCTGCAGGCGATTCGTGCTCCCATTCTATGAAGTTTGGCGTAATGTCCAGGCTGCTAAAAGCCGACACAAGCCGGGCTCTCGTGTCACCGACCATATCGGGAACCGTCACCCAGGTCAAAACCTCACCTGCGCTGTATGTAATGGTTACGCTGTAGCCCCTCGCCAGAGGCCCTCCTGCCGCCGGGACAGTGCTTATAACGTATCCTCTTTCCATCTCGTTGGCGACCGGGTCATTGATAATGACTAATGCAAGGCCGAGGTCTTCCAGCATATTCCTTGCCGATATAAAATGCAGGTTACGCAGGTCAGGCATTTGAATAGCGGGCTCGTCCCCCTGCGAAACAGTTAGCTCCACATTGATTTTATTCCCGGGCAAGGGCGCGTCTACTATCGTCCCACCTACGGGGCTCTGGGAGACAACCAAACCCTCGGCAACTTCGTCGCTAGTTACATAAATGGGCGGCCTGAAGCTGAACATCTCCCCAAATACTTCGTCATTAATGATCTCATTGTATGCTCGGTTTATAAATGACGGTATTTCTATTTGCTCCCTTTCTTGCGGGCTGAAAATATCCTTGAGCAGATAGTTCCACATAAAGGTAACAACTGCAATCAAAAACAGAATAATGAAGAATACTCCAATAAGAGTAGATGTGCTGGCTGCTCTTTTTCGGACTGTCCGGTACTCGTCATCGGTCATTTCAGGGCTGTTCTTGACCGGTTTGCGCCTTGGCGGCTCAATCCGCTCAGTCTTTCTTTCCGGGACGGAAGTCTTCCTTTCCGGGACGGAAGCCTTCCTTTCGGGTGCGGAAGCGTCCGTAGTTTTCAAAACCCTCGTCTCGTAATCAATGACGTCTTCAGTAGTTTGCCTTTCTTTTATTTCTGAGGGTATATAGTCAAAAGAAACCGATGGGTTTTTGCGAAAATCCTCCAAATCGCGCAGCATTTCATCAGCAGTGGTAAAACGCATGTTGAGGTCGGGCTCCATCGCATGCATTGTTATGTCCTCGAGCCCCTTTGGCACATCCGGATTAAGCTCGCTTGGCATAAGAGGTATTGCGCTGATATGCTGTATAGCGACGGAAACTGCAGATTCTCCGACAAACGGCAACCGGCTTGTAAGCATCTCATACATAACGACTCCGACAGAATAGATATCGGATCGCGCGTCTACATTTCCCCCTTTTGCTTGCTCCGGAGAAATATAATGCACAGAGCCAAGCGCCTCCTGTGTCAGAGTATTTTGCATCATCAGAAGCCGCGCTATGCCAAAATCCGCAACTTTTACGCTTCCATCTTTGAGGATCATGATATTGTGCGGCTTAATATCGCGATGTATGATCCCACGCGAATGCGCGTGACTGAGCGCTTTCGTCATAAGAGTCGAGAAATGCAGAGCCTCTTTCCAGTTGAGCAATCCTTTTCTGTTAATATACTGTTTCAGCGTGATGCCTTCTATCAGTTCCATCACTATATACTCGATGTTGTCTGAAAGGCTGACGTCATAAACAGCTACAATATTCGGGTGCGACAGCATTCCTACAGCTTGAGATTCTGTATGGAAACGCCGTCTGAACTCCTCGTCGCCGGCGAGGTCTTCTTTGAGTATCTTTATTGCGACATATCTATTGAGCCGGTGGCAGCGGGCCTTGTATACAAGCGCCATCCCGCCTTTGCCGATAAGCTCCAGTATTTCATATCTGCTATCTAGCATTATTCCGATATACTTATCGCTGCCGTCCATCCGCAAATCTCCTACTTTCTGAATATAACCGCTGTCACGTTGTCGGGAGCTCCTCGTGAAAGGGCCATTTCAACCAGATTCTCGCAGCACTCTCGGACACTGAGTCCACGTTGCAGCTCAAACAGAATCTCGCTGTCCAGGACAATGTTTGACAAGCCGTCTGTACAAAGAAGAATGTGGTCGCCGCTATCCAAATTGAGTGTAAAAACATCGGGTTTTTCTCCGCTGCTAGTACCCAAAGCACGTGTTATGAGGTGTTTGCTCGGATGCTTCCGTGCCTCTGCGCGTGTTATATCTCCTCTATTTATCATATCTTCAATCACGGAATGATCTCTTGTAATCTGAGTGATTTTACTGGTTGTGACGTGATATGCCCGGCTGTCGCCGATGTTAACGACCACTTCCCCTTCATCAGTAGAAATCGCTGCCGCCAACGTCGTCCCCATCCCTGCGTACTCGTCCTCACGGACGCTTTTTTTATAAACAGCATTGTTCGCGGCTATCACCGCGTCTGACATTCTTTTTGCAATGTTGCTTATTGAAACAGTATTGTCGATATACCTGCCTATATGATGCATAAACTCATTTGCCGCAATCGTGCTTGCGACGTTGCCTGCCCTGGCGCCGCCCATACCGTCACATACAACTAGAACAGCAATACCTTTGTCTTCGTCGTAGAGTATTTTGAAGACGTCCTGGTTATGCTGCCTTACCTTGCCGCTATCAGTTATTCCCCATTGCTCCATATGTGCTCCCAAGCCGGACAATCCGGAATGTACATTGTTTTGCTCCGCAGCTGGCCGCACGATGCGTCAATGTCGCTCCCCAATCTCCGGCGGACTGTAGTATTAACTCCTTTTTGCTCAAGAAACCTTGCAAACGCCTTTACGTTACCCGGAGGGCTTGGCCGGTATGCGCGCTCAGGAACATTGCTTAATGTTATCAGATTCAGATGACTGCCGGTCCTTTTCAGCTTCCGGACAAGCAGCTCCGCTTGATGAAGCGTGTCGTTAACCCCGTCGATAAGTGCATACTCATAGGTAACACGCCTTCCGGTCGCCTGAAAATACCTCCCGCATGCTAAAAACAGTTCGTCAACGCCGTTTGTCCTGTTGATCGGCATCAGCTTTGATCTTGTCTCATCGTCCGGCGCGTGAAGCGATACGGCCAGTGACAATTGTATATCATATTCAGCTAGCTTGTCAATGCTTTCTATAATTCCGCATGTAGATAAAGATATATGGCGCGCGCCTATATTCATCCCCGATGGATGGTTTACAAGCGTCAAAAAACGCATCACATTTTCAAAGTTATCCAAAGGCTCCCCGATGCCCATCAGTACTACATTATTGATACGCTCCCCTGCATCGAGCTGTGTGTACATTACTTGATTGAGCATTTCTGCAGCCGTCAGGTTTCGTGCCAAGCCGCCTATCGCCGATGCGCAGAAGACGCAGCCCATCCGGCAACCGGCTTGAGTCGATATACAAACCGTCCGCCCATGCTCATACTCCATTATGACGCTCTCTACGGCGTTCCCGTCAGCCATGCCCCAAAGATACTTGATCGTTCCGTCTTGCTTCGATGTTTGCTTTTCAATTAAATCGGGAATATTGATAAAGAACTCCCCATCTAGCTTCCCGCGCATCGCAACAGGTAGATTGGTCATTTCGGCAAAAGATTTTGCCCCGCCATGCAGCCAGGAAAAAACCTGCCCTGCTCTATATGAGCGCTCGCCATTCGCCGCAAAGTACTCCTCAAGCTCCGGCAGCAGCATTGATTTAATGTCTTGTTTCATTTAGTTGGTCTCCTCGCCATAACACATATATAAAAACCGTCGGTTCCGTGGATATGGGGCCAGAGCGTAGCCATTCCGCCGGGAAACCGGCCTATGCCGGATAGCGAAAAGGCGGCAAGCGAAAACTCCCGGTTTTCGCGCAGAAATGCTTCAACAACGTCTTCGTTTTCTTGCTTCAGTATTGTGCATGTCGAGTATAAAAGAGTCCCGCCGGGCTTCACATAAGAAGACAGATTAGACAATATCTTAATTTGAATATCAGGCAAAGCGGAAATATCGCTGTGAGCTTTATAACGTATATCCGGCTTTTTCCGTATAACCCCCAAGCCGGAGCACGGTACGTCGGCGATAACGACGTCTGCCATCGCCAAAAAACCGCCATCGTTTTCAGTTGCGTCTTTCTTCATTGTCTCAATGATGCTCAGGCCAAGCCTCATAGCGCCGCCTTCTATGAGACTTAGTTTTGCTGCGCTGACGTCACAAGCCGCTATGCGGCCTGTGTTTTTCATTCTGATTGCCGACGCGAAGGATTTTCCGCCCGGCGCGGCGCAGCCGTCAATAACAAAATCGCCCGGTTCAGGTGCCGCCGCCTCGACTGCCAACCTTGCAGCCGCATCTTGTATATAGACATGGCCTCTCTTGAAAGCCTCCAACAGCGTGATATTGCCCGGGCTGTGCAAATCAACGCAGCTATCAAGCCAATCGTGCTTTTTTGCCTCAACGCCATCATCTGCCAGCATTGAGAGCACCGTATCAGTGTCTGCCATCAGGGTATTTACCTGCGCAGTTACCGGAGTATGCGCGGAGTTGTTATCGCGCATGAGCTTCTCGGCGTCCTCCTGCCCCAGAATATCACAGAGTTCACCGACCAGCCATTCGGGATGACTGTATTTGACAGACAAACGCTGACGCTCGTTGCCACCTGCAGCCTCCGGTAATCTGTTATTTGCAGCACAGTCGGAGACTTTGCGGAGTATCGCGTTAACATAACCCGCTGCGCGCTGATTTGAGTATTTTTTCGCTAGCTTCACACCCTCGTTGACTGCCGCGCTGTGCGGTATTCTCGTAAGAAACACGATTTGATATATGGATATCCGTAAAATGTCAAGCACAAGCGGGTGGAGCTTTTTCAGCTCAATCGAAGAAAAGCAAGAAGCAATGTAGTCGCAAAACGCCATGTTTTGCATGACCCCGTTCAATATCCGCATTGCTAATGCCGTCTCTGATGCCGACATGCCGGAACTCTCTCCGGAAAAACCATATTGCAGCTCCGGACGCGCCTCGCCTCTGCGGTACGCGCCAAAAGCCCTAAACGCAGCTTCACGAGCGCCCGGAGCGATGATGCTTCCCATATCATTAACCTGACTTTTATTCTGCATAATAAACCGCCTGCGATTTGAATAATAGTAATATACCCACATTACCATTCAATAAAATGTATTGTTTTAGCACATGGACTGAGCTATACTGTCATGAAAACCTATGCATACGCTATGAAACTTGGAGGAAAAATCATGGAAGTCTCGCAAAAAGACACGGTTTCGGCAAAAAAAAGGTATTGCATTCTGGCAGCAGGTATGGTCGCGCAGTTTTGCGCGGGAATCATATACATGTGGAGCGTGTTCAAAGACCCGGTGGCAGATCATCTGGACTGGGACCCAAGCGCCGCTTTGCTCACATCATCCATAATGCTCGCTATGTTTGTGCTAGGCATAATAATCGGCGGTTACGCTCAGGATAAGCTAGGCCCCAAAAAAGCTACGTTAGCCGGCAGTCTGTTTATAGGCGGCGGCATGATTTGCACATCGTTTATTACTAGAAGCGCCCCTTGGCTTGTCTATATTACATACGGCGCAGTCGCCGGCTTCGGCGTCGGCACTGTATATATGTCTACAATAGCTGCAGTGCAAAAATGGTTCCCGGATCGGCGGGGGTTTGCTTCGGGCATGATAGTCAGCTCGTTTGGCCTTTCGCTTGTAGTATTTGCGCCGCTTGCAAGCTCGATGCTAAGCAATCTGGGCGTACCCAGCACTTTTTTAATTTTCGGGATCGGTTTCCTGATAATCTGCGTCATCTGTTCCCTGTACATGCAAAACCCACCAACAGGGTTTTTGCCCAAGGGCTACACACCTTCTCAGGTTGTCAGCACAAAACGCCAGTACTCGCCTTCCGAAATACTAAAAACAAAACAGTTTTATTTGCTGGCCGGCGGACTGTTGTTCACATTACCCGCATACTTTATACTAAACCCTGTGTTCATATCGCTAGGGGCGGAACGCGGGCTGTCTGATCAAATTGCGGTGCTCGGCGTGATGATTACCGGCATCAGCAACGCCGCAGGCAGGCTTATCGTGTCCTGGTCTTCCGATAAGATCGGAAGGAAAGCAGCTATGATAGCCATTGCTGTGATAATCCTGGCCGCATCCTTGGTCATGATAGTTGGCGAGGGACTGCTGTTCTTTATTTGCATAGTTTTGATTTCATTTGGATTCGGCGGCGCGGCCAGCGTATATTCAGCCATGACCGCTGAGAGCTTCGGCACTAAATTCGGAGGCATGAACTTTGGGCTTGTTATGATTGGTTTCGGCGCATCGGCGCTTATTTTTCGGATAGTCTCAAACAGGCTTACGGCAGGAGGAAGCTATACAAGCTCATTTCTGGTAGCAGCCATAACCTGCGCAATCGCAGTGATATTGGTATTGCTTATGAAAAACCCAAACAAGACAACTGAGTTGTAAGCAATGTACGCTATACCCGATTTCCCCTGAGATAATCCTCCGCCGGCATTCGTCTTCCCCCGGGTGCTTGCAGCTCTTTGATAAGCACTGCGGCGTCGGCGCAGGCGACCTCAATGCCATGCTGCCCGGTTGATACTATATCACCCGGGCGTTTTTTTGCGGAAATGTTTTCTCTGATATCTACAGAGAATATCTTGCATACCGTACCGCCAAGCTCTGCCGTCGCCACCGGCCACGGATTGAGACCCCGGACTTTGCATTTAATGTTGAACGCCGTGTCTGTCCAGTCTATCGGTGAAATATCCTTCTTCAAAGGCGGTGCGAAGGTCGCATCATTGTGATTTTGCGGCACACGGCTCGCTGTTCCCTTATAGAGCGCATCAATGGTTTCGCTCAAAAGCTCCGCACCCGCCACGCTCAGCCTTTCGTGCAGTTCACCGGCCGTCTCATCATATCCAATGAGCAGCTTCTTGCAATTAATAATATCCCCCGTGTCAAGCTCCTGCGCCATGTGCATAGAGGTGACGCCGGTTTCTGCCTCACCTTTCATAATCGCCCACTGAATCGGGGCGGCGCCTCGGTACTTCGGCAGCAGCGAAGCGTGAATATTAACACATCCCACAGGCGGCAGTTCAAGTACTTCACCGGGCAGAAGCTTGCCATAAGCAACAACGACAATAATATCGCAGCCCACCTCACGAATTATATCTGCCGCCGTACCATCCCTCAGCGTTGCAGGTTGATAAACCTGTGTACCGTGCGCCAACGCAACCTCCTTCACCGGGCTGAAACTCACTTTCATCCCCCGGCTCCTTGGTTTATCCGGCTGCGTAAAAATGGCGGCAATATCATGACCGTCGCTGTATAACCGTTTGAGCGGCTCGGCAGCAAACACCGGCGTCCCCATAAAAACTACTCTCAACTCTCAACTCTCCACTCTCGACTCTCCGCTATCGGCATCCACTTCTTCATCCGCATCCGCTTCGGCCCTTAGTGCCTCCATTTCCTCCTCTGTAAGGAAACGTTCCGCAAGTGTTGAAAACATGACGCCGTTTAGGTGATCCACCTCATGACAAACAGCGCGGGCAGTCAGCTCTTTTACCCATAACTCAAACTCTTTGCCGTCCCTGTCATGCGCTTTTACCCTAACAAGTTCCGGGCGCTTGACAATACCGTAGATTCCAGGGACGCTCAAACAACCCTCGCTGCCCTCCTGCTCGCCGGATCTTGCGATGATTTCCGGGTTTATGAGTTCTATGATCCGCTCCTCAGGATCATCGGTCTCAACATCCGTATCAACAACTAGCACCGCCCTTCTGAGCACGCCGACCTGCGGAGCGGCAAGCCCAAGCCCGTTTGCCTCGATAAGCGTCTCGCGCATATCGTCCAGCAGTATATGGAGCCGATTGTCAAATCCGGTAACCGAACGGCTTTTTTTCAAAAGTGACGGATCACCTTCGCGCAAAATATTCCTTGTAGCCATAAATAACACCTGTCTTTTTATCTTCTTTTCAATAGTCTGATTATTATACTATTTAGCGACGCGGAGTTCAAGTAGCGTAATTCTGTAGTTAGTAATTCATCAATCATAGGAGTCCGCGTCTGCGAATACCGTTACCCCCCTGGCACGTTTATCGCGCGAAAACTCCTTAATAACATGCGCTACCGTATCACGCACCCTCTTTGTGTTCTCGCAGCTGACCAACAGCCTGTACCTGTATTTATTCTTAACCTTAGATACGAGCGCCGGAGCAGGCCCCAGCAGTTTTACTTCACTGTCGCCGCTAAAATAGCTTTCCAACGCCGCTTTGATCCTTGAACAAGCGGCAATCACAGCCGTCTCGTCAATGCCGGTAGCCATGAGCGCCAGAAGATCGCGTACAGGCGGGCAGCCCAGAGCATGACGCGCAATAATCTCGCGCTCATAAAACCCTATGTAATTCTGCTTTGACGCCAGTGTGATAACGTCGTGCGCGGGCGTAAATGTCTGAATAACGGCCCTTCCGAGCTTTTCGCCCCTGCCCGAGCGGCCTACTACTTGCGTTATCAGAGAAAAAGTCCTCTCATGCGCCCGGTAATCGCCCATATAGAGCGATGTATCTGCGGAAATAACTCCGACCAGCGTAACATTTTCAAAATCGAGCCCTTTCGTGACCATCTGTGTGCCAAGAAGTATCTGCGCTTTCTTATCACGGAACCGCGAAAGCAGTTTCTCGTGCGAATTCTGCCGGGATACCGTATCGGCGTCCATGCGAATAATGCTAATCCCGGGAAAAAGCTCATACAGCTCCGACTCTACCTTCTGCGTGCCTGCGCCCGCAAACTTCAGCTTCCCTGCGCATTCAGGGCATTTATCCGGTAGTGGAAATGAAAAACCGCAGTAGTGGCACAGCAAACGGTTATTAGATGAATGAAAAGTCATTGATACGCTGCACCGCTTGCATTGAAAAGTAAAACCGCACTCCCCGCAGGCGACAAGCGGGTTCGTGCCCCGGCGGTTGATAAAGAGAATGCTCTGTTCTCCATTTTGGATATTCTGCTCAATTTCACGCTTCAAAACAGAGCTGATCGATCCGCCGTTATCATTTTTCAGCTCCTGTTTCATATCAGCAATTATAACGGACGGCAAATCCTTGTCATTGTATCTATTTTCAATGTGAAAAAGCTTATACTTGCCTGATCTGGCGCTGTACATGCTCTCGACCGAAGGCGTCGCTGAGGATAGAAGCAAAAGGGCGCCGGTGCGCGCAACGCGGTACTTCGCGACGTCACGAGCATGGTAACGCGGATTGCTGTCAGATTTATATGTATGCTCCTGCTCCTCGTCGATCACAATAAGTCCGATATCCTTCAGCGGGGCAAAAACCGCTGAGCGCGTCCCTACTACGACCCTTACCGTTCCTGAGCGGGCGCGCTTCCATTCGTCATAACGCTCCCCTATCCCCAGAGCGCTGTGAAAAACAGCTACAGCATCTCCGAAATATGACATAAAAATCCCCACGACCTGCGGCGTCAGGGCGATTTCCGGTACAAGCACGATTGCGGTTTTGCCGCGCAAAAGCGTTTCTTCTATAAGTTTAATATAGACAAGCGTTTTCCCGCTGCCGGTAACTCCATGCAGCAGCGCAGCTTCCGGTTTTCCGCTTCTGAGCAGCGCGGAAAGGCTGCCGAATGCCGCGTTTTGCTCATCGTTGAGGATTACCGGCTCAGGGCTATGGCTTATCCCTACGCTTGGCCTTCTGAAAACCTCATGTTCCTCAATAGACAGAACGCCCGTTTTCTCAAGCGCTTTTACAGAAGCCGGCTGCGCCCCTGCAATGTAGCATAATTCCTTGAGCGATATGCTTCCAATTCCGGCAAGCAATTGCAGAACAGCCGCCTGCCTGGGCGCGCCCATTTGCTTTTCCCTTGCCAGGTTAAGGGCATCTTCGCTATTGGCATTCAATACCACCGTACTCACAGTCTTGTCACGAGTTCGGCGCACCCCGTCCTTAAACCACATACCGGCGGGAAGCATCGCCCGCATTGCGTCGAAAACAGTGCAGAAGAATCTGTCGCTCATCCATAGCGCCAGCCGTATGTTCTCATCTTCAAGCACCGGCGCCTCGTCAAGCAAAGAATCGATTGCCTTGAGATTCTTATGCCCGCTATCCGCCGCAAGCGAGAGGATAACCCCCTCGCTTCTTCTATTCCCTGCGCCGAACGGCACTAGTACCCTCATGCCGGGAACTGCCTGCTCAACCAGCTTTCCCGGTATTGCATAATCATACGGTTTGTCAATCGAGTACATCGCCGCCGAAACAGCTATCTTTGCTATCGACAGGCTCACCCCCCGTCCTCCTTTTCTGTACTAAGTGTCCCCGTTTCTATGAGAACATCCACGACATGGGAAATTTCGTCAAAACCTCCGCTCAACAGGTGTTCGGACATGGACACCAGATGCTCATTGACCGGAGCAGCCCACTTCTTTTGGCGTAATTCGGCAATTGCGTCTTTCGCTGTTTTTCTATCGTATGCGCCGCATGCTGATTTTATTGCGAGCAGTTTTTGATTCAAATACATGTAATCGGCTTGCGTCGCTTCGTTTTTATTATCCCGGCTGTCTTGAGGCGCAAGCTTATCGACAATTCCCCGCAACCTCTTTAGAAACATCGGGGTTTCGTGGGCAATAACGCCGCTTTCCATGTCACGGCCGGACTGTTCCAGCATTCCCGCAAAAGCGGAAAGCTCGTGTTCGCCTACATTTGCAAGCGCACTTTTCATCGCATGGACGATTGTTGTGTATTTGCCTAAATCATCTTCATTGCATCCGCCGCCTTTTTCCGTCATCGAATCAAGCGCGTCAATGGCTCTGTTTGCATCCCGGACAAAGATTTCGGCAAGCTGCGGCGAAACATCAGGATACGCGCCCGCATCACCTGCATAATCATTCTCCCCGCTGCCTCTGCCGCTGTCATGCCGGCGGGCGGCGTCAAGGACTTCCGGCGGCTGCTTATCTCGGATGTATTTTTTCAGCACCGAGTTCAAATGGCGTGTATCGATGGGTTTTGAAACGAAGTCATCGAAACCGTTCGCCAAAAACATTTCCTGCTGACCTTTCACTGCGTTGGCGGTCAGGGCGATAATTGGGTGCGCATAACCAAAATCACGAATGATTTTTGTCGCTTCGATGCCATCCATCTTAGGCATCATATGATCCATGAAAACAATATCATACACATTGCCGTTCTTGATTTTGGCAATTGCGTCATATCCGCTTAAGACAGTTTCCACCGACAACTCATAAGGCAGCATCAAACCTTTGGCGACATACAGGTTCGACTCAACGTCATCCACTATTAAAACACTGCCATAATGCATAGGTTCATAAACGATATTGAATTTTTTTGTATGCCTTATTTCGCTAATGCGAAATTCTTGAAGGTTCTCCGCCAATTCCTTGCCCAAAACGCCCGGAACAGCGCGCCCTTGTGGCAGCCGCACGGTGAATACTGACCCCCTGCCCGGTTCGCTTTCCACGTTGATTTCCCCGTTCATCAGTTTTATCAGGTTCTGTGTAATATTCATGCCAAGGCCTGTCCCCTCTATGGCGCGGTTGGCTTCATAGTTGTAGCGGGAAAACTGTTCGAAGATGCCGCTCACCTGCTCCTCAGTCATCCCCTGACCTGTATCAGCTACGGTTATAATAAGCGTTACACTGCCATTGCTTTCGCCTTTATCATCAAAAACGGAAAAAGATAGCTTAACCTCGCCTTTCTCCGTATACTTAAATGCGTTTGAAAGCAGATTGTTCAGAATCTGCTTTATGCGTATATCATCGCCATACAGCGTCTGCGGCATGTTCTCATCAACTAACAGCTTAAAATTGATTTCTTTGCTTCCTATCCGCATCATATTCAGTGTCACCGTATCGTTTATTAGGCTTGCAGCTTCATATTTGGAAATGAATAGTTCCAGTTTTCCCGCTTCTATTTTTGATAAATCCAGTATATCGTTTACGATGCTCAGCAGCATATCACCAGAGTTATAAATCTGACTCAGCCCTTCGCTTACTTGAGGTGAGACCGTTTCATTGCGTATAAGGATTTCAGCGATGCCCAGAATAGCGTTCATCGGCGTTCTTATTTCATGGCTCATATTTGTAAGAAAGTCGCTTTTATACTTTGAAATCGCTTCCGCTTCCTCTTTTAAGGCGGCTATTTGCTCGAAAGGCCTTTTAATGAAACCGGAAGCTATGAACGCGGCTATAATACTGAGCAGCAGGCTGACAGCACCTACAATGATCAGGCCTTCGTCAATATACCTGAAAGGGCTCTCATCAAGCGGTGCGACAACACCTAAAAGCCAGCCTTCCTCAGATCCGCCGATAAGCCGGTAAGCGCATATACGAGGCACATTGTAAATAGAATAGCGGATCAATCTTGCCTCGCTCTCCGATGCCTGCCTGAGATTGACTACTATTTCTCTATATGACTCGTCGATCTCCGCTACGCTCATAAAATCGACCGCGTCCTCCACCCATGCAGGACGCGGGTTTGCGATGAGACGCCCTTGCGCATCATCTAAGAATATATGGCCTGTTTCCCATACTGAGAAAGATGAAAGCAGTTGCGAAAAATAAGTGCCTGGAAGCGTAACCGCCAGTATTTCACCATCTGACCCAGGTATTGGGGCGGATATGTAAAATACCATCCCATCCGATGTCCTGACAGTTGACGACAGCGTTGTTCTTCCATGAAATGCCTGCTGTACATGCCTGTCATCTAATGCTATTGCCGATGCCGGCAGCCTTCCTTTAGTGGCGGACAACTGCTTGTCTGTATCCAAAACCGCTAATCCGATGAAGTCCGGATAACGGTCTTCCAAACTCTCGAAAACATCCGGCCATTGTGCTCTTTGTGTTGATGACAACATTTGCGCAGCAACTTCCGCTTTTTGCCTGAGCGCTTTTATTTCACTGCTTATATAGCTATCGGCAACTTCGGACAGCAGCATCAAATCAGTTTCCTGAGATGTTTCGATACCGGTTCTTACAGTGAGGATGCCCACAAGGACGCTGAAAGCAACGATAACAAGCGTAGTTGAAAAAATGACAAGAATCGTCCTTATCCTAATCAACATTTGATTCTAACACCATCCAAAACCATAATACGGACGTAACGACCCCGGCTAGCGGACTTCATCCAGTCCTTTTGGTGCGGACCGCCTGATATGCTCGCCAATCTTCCGGTCTTCTCGCTGTATATGTTGTATCAGCCATCTGACAACTATTTTGTTGATGTCATTGTTCAACTCCTCCGGCGAGGCGCTGTTTTTAAACCTCTCCACGAGTTCGGTGACTGTAACTTTGAAGTCGTCATGCTTTTTTTTATGGTTTTCATAATCCGGAAAATCATACAGGATTTGCAAGGCTTCTTCATCAGCAAAATGCCGGACTGCGTAGTTGACTAAAAAAACAAGCGTTTCGCTTAGCTTCTCTGTATTGCTTCCGTCAATGCAGGCTCCAACCAAGTCGCTTACAAAATTGAATAACTGTTTGTGCTGCTCGTCAAGCTGCTCGTTGCCCAAGCTGTAGCTCTCGCTCCACTTGACGCCGTGCGTCGTTTTTTTCGCTTTCTGCTCTTTATCAGAGTCGTCTTGAAAATAGATTATTGGTGTGTTCATGCTTATAATACCTCGCTTTTCTTTGTTTGCTTTATTAGATAACGCTTAAGTTTTGCTAAAAGCTCATCGGTATCTAAGGGTTTCCCTATATGATCGCTCATCCCCGCTTCCAGGCATTTTTCGATATCCTCGCGGAAAACACTGGCGGTCATGGCGATTATTGGTATCTTTTTAGCTTCCGGCCTGTCATATTTCCTTATATGCTGCGTCGCTTCGTATCCGTCCATGTTTGGCATCTGGACATCCATCAAAATAAGTTCAAAACGATCCGGCGAGCCCTCCCATATCTGCACAGCCTCCTCCCCGTCCTCGGCGCACACGATCTCAAGCTGCGTCGGTTCAAGCATTGCCATAACGATTTCGCGGTTGATTTCCAGATCCTCAACCAGCAGCAGGCAGTGTCCCTCAAATGAAATCATTTCATCTGTCGTAGTCTCCTCAGCAAGGACAGCTGACGATGAGAGGCATTTGCTAATGCACTCGGCAGTAGTGGACAGAAAAAACGGCTTAGGGAGGAATCTTGTCACGCCTGCCGCTATCGCGTCTTGCTCTATATCGTCCCACTCGGTCGCCGAAAACAGCACAAGAATCGGTTTGCCAGCCTCATCCGGCGTAATCCGGCGTGAGAGCTCAATACCGTCCATATCCGGCAAAGCCCAGTCTATAAAGCAAATATCGTATTTATTGCTTTCGATTTTCTGCAAAGCCTCGGCTGCATTTGAAGCTGTGTCGCATTCTATTTCGAGCTGTTGGGTAATGTTCATGAAGCTTTCCAGTGTATCCTTCTCGTCGTCAACAACGAGAATGCGGATTCCGGATATGTTCAAATCACGAAGCAAGGGGTTGAGCCATTTCGCTGCACCTTGCCGCGCTTTAAATGTAAAAGCGAATTTGGAACCCAAACCAAGCTCCGATTCTACCCATATGCTTCCGTTCATAGCTTCAACTATGTGCTTTGAAATAGCAAGCCCAAGCCCCGTTCCGCCATATTTCCGCGAAATGCTGCTGTCTGCTTGCTGAAAAGAATGAAATAGGCTGGCTTTTTGGTTTTCGCTCAGCCCAATACCCTCATCGATGACCGCAACTCTAATCGTAAAGTCTCCGTCTTCCTGCCCTACATAGTGCGCTTCAATGCGTATTGATTTTCCATCCGGCGTGAATTTTATCGCGTTTGTGGCTAAGTTAGTTACCACCTGCGTAAGGCGCTGGTCGTCGCCAATCATGTTGTAGGGTATTTTCTTATCAATGAACACCGTTAGCCTATGATGTTTTTCATCGGCGCGGAAGCTGATGATGCCTATCACCTTTCTGATCATTTCCTCAAAGTTGAATTCATCAAGGGATAATTGAAACTTGCCCGCTTCGATTTTTGAAATATCCAGAATATCGTTAATAATGCCAAGCAGATGTTTTGATGCATCATCTATCCTTGCAAGGCAATAATCCTTGCGCTCTATATCCGGCGAGGCGCGTCCAATAGCTACCATGCCGATAATCGCATTCATAGGGGTGCGTATTTCGTGGCTCATGCTGGACAGAAAATCACTTTTTGCCTTGCTGGCTTCCGTAGCCTGCTCAAGCATTTCCGTGCGTGCCTTTATCATGCCTTCGATATTGAGATGATGGTTTATGCGGTGCAGCAATACCATCTCGGAAAACGGTTTCGTTATAAAATCGACAGCTCCAAGCTTAATGCCATATGCTTCATTATGCGAATCCGCCAGTGCCGTTAGGAAGATGACCGGAATTTCTGAATGCAGCTCATTTGATTTCAGCAGCCTTAACGCATCAAAACCGCTCATCTCCGGCATTGCGACGTCAATTAAAATCAAATCAGGCTTTATTTTCTCTAAGATCGTGAACATTCTGGCCGCTGAGGTCATAGTTACAACGCGATAGTATTCTTCCAGGACTTGCTCCGCCATAGAAAGGTTTGTAGTGCTATCGTCAACAACAAATACCGTTTTTTGCATACCTATTCCCTACTCCCTATTCTATATTCCGTGTCTACACTTCCTCATGAATAGTTACGCGAAGGTCGCCGTTGGCTATCTCCTCGATTGCTTTTGAAACCGTCTTGCCCTGATAGGGTTCGTCACGCTCGACCGCTCTTGCGGATACATCCCTGGCCCTCCTGGCTATTATGTTAACCAGCAGATACCGGCTGTTAACTTGATCCAGCAGACTTGACAGCGATGGGTAAAGCATAATTATCATCCTTTCTTTTAGTGTTTTTCTATTATGGCTGATATTTCTTCAGCCGCACGGGTTACATCGTCGTTTACAATTATATGCTCGTAGTAAACCTTTTCCTCAAGCTCTCCCCGAGCGCGCTCAAGCCTCGCGGCCAGCTTTTCTTCCGAATCAGTGCCCCGTCCGCGCAGCCTCTTTTCAAGTTCCGCCATATCGGGCGGGACTATGAAAACTGTCAGCGCACAAGGTTCCAACTTCATTACTTGCATTGCCCCCTGAACTTCGATTTCGAGTATGACATTTTTTCCATTTTCGATATGCTCATGGATAGGCCCCGCAGGCGTGCCGTAATACTCGCCAACATACTCAGCATATTCCAGAAACTCGCCAAGCCCAATCATCTCGCGAAACCGTTCCTGCGTTACGAAGTAATAATCTGTCCCGTCCACTTCTCCCGCGCGCGGGGTGCGCGTAGTCGCGGATACTGACAAAACAAGCTCCGGACGCATTTCAATAAGGCGGCTGATCACAGTGCCTTTGCCCGCTCCGGATGGTGCCGAAATGATAATGAGCTTTCCTTTACCGCTACTCATTGCCGGGATCCCCGGAATCCTGCTCATTTTTGCCGCTCAGCCGCCCGGCGACCGTCTCCGGCTGAATAGCCGAGAGTACAATACAGCCGTTATCGGTTATTATTACAGCCCTGGTGCGCCGCCCGTAAGTTGCGTCAATAAGCAAATTCTTCTCGCGCGCGTCCGAAATTATTCTCTTTATAGGCGCGGAATCAGGGCTCACAATAGCAATGATCCTCCCCGCCGAAACCATATTCCCAAAACCGATGTTTATTAGACGCATATGCATGACCTCATTCTATGTTTTGCGCTTGCTCGCGTATTTTCTCGATTTCTGATTTCATCTCGACGGTGATTCTTGCAATCTCCGCATCATTGCCTTTTGAACCTATCGTGTTAGCTTCTCTGTTGAACTCCTGTACGAGAAAGTCGATTTTCCTGCCGACCGCCTCATCACTGTCCAGCATGGCCCGCAACTGCGATATGTGGCTTCTCAGCCTGACAGTTTCTTCATTTATCGCCACACGGTCGGCAAAAATCGCCGCTTCCGTGAGAATGCGCTGCTCGTCGATTCCGGCCGTCTGCAGCACATCTTGCATCCTGGCCTCCAGCTTGGCCCTGTATTCCGCAACGCTCCTTGGAGAAGCCTCCTGCGCCTGATCCGTGAGTTTTTCGATCTCACCAAGCCGCGCCTTTATGTCATGGTAGAGCGTTTTGCCCTCATTTATCCGCATATTATCAAATCCGGAAAGCGCCTGTTCCAGAACAGAGCATACATCGGCGCATAGCTGCTCCGGATCAGTTTCGGTCTTCTCAGCAAGCAATACTTCCGGGAATCTCGCAAGATCTATCACCCTTAAGTCATATAACAGCTTATACTCTTTCGACATTGCCTTAAGCGCGGAAACATAGGCCTGTGCCAACGGCTTATTAACCTTTATCTCCACATCTCCGGCTTTTGACATATCAATGGTAATATATACGTCTACCTTGCCCCGCGAAATATGCTTCCCGACAGCCGATTTCAAAGAATCCTCAAACGCGGTATACATCCTCGGCAGTTTGATCGAGCAGTCCAAATATCTGCTATTCACACTTCTCAGTTCAACCGAAATTTCAGTTTTACCGGAAAAACCCTTAGCGCTTCCGTAGCCTGTCATACTTTTTATCATTCTAACTATCTCATTTCCTGTATTTCGATACTCTGTCTATATAAAACCAGATCAATTTTGTGTATCCGTAATCAAAAACCGCAAAAACCGCGCTGCCGCCCAGATAAACAACTGCGAAGCCGGGGTATCCCCCGGAAAAGGGTAGGAGCAGCTCCCTGAATAAAAACCATATTACTGTAAGAGAAGCGTTGAAAACGGCAAGTTTTATCATCCATTGCAAGGCTGCATGCGCGACTCTTTCTATAATGCTTTTGACGATGGGATAATAACCAAAAAACAGTACAAACAGTATCGCCGCCGCCCTATTGGGCAGTATCAGCATACTAAGCGCAGAGCTTACGACGAAAACATAGACGCCGGAGGCAACTCCCATTTCAACAACGGCTGCTGCTATGAACAAAGAAGCGAAAGCGACAAGCCCGAACACTCCCGTCGGCCATATCGAAGCAATATACAGCGCCACAACGCAAAGAGCCGAAAACAAAGCCGACAAAGTTATTTTTCTCGTATCCCTGCGCACCGATTTTCCCCTAACTATCAACTAGCATCTGCAACACCAGCTCATGCACATCAAAGCGGTGCATATATCGCAAAAACTGCAGCCCTGATCTGAAAGCCCTCCGCGTCCGTATGGACTGTAGGCACCACCGCCTCGGCTCATAAAACTCAGAGCTTGCCTGTACTCGGGATTGTTCGGCTCCATATGAACCGCCGTTTGAAAATACCGGTGCGCTTCGTCAAGCCAACCTTTTCGGTAGTAGAGGCTGCCCATCAGGAAATTCCATTCAGCATTTCTGGAGGGAAAAGATTTAAGCAGCTCCTCAGCGTACTTGATATCACCGGAATTAATCGCAGAGCGGACTTTTGCGCCTTCTGCACTGGCGTTAGAAGCGCCGGAATAGGCTGCGCCGGGCCGGTAGCTTCCTCCGCCTTCGCGCCTTCGCGTTATCTCATTGTATGCCTCATTGATTTCCTTCATCTTCTCTTGAGCTAGGTCGGAAAGCGGATTATCGTGGTAATTATCCGGATGGTATTTCCGCGCAAGCTCACGATAGGCCTTTTTTACTTCATCATCAGAAGCGTTTGAAGGTATCCCGAGAACACTGTATGGATCGCTCATCTATCAATATCCGTTCCTATTACAACTTTCAACTTTTCACTCTCGACTCTCAACTGCCCTATCACCCGCTCCATTACGTCCGGCATGCCCAGATATATCATATTCCTGATAATATCAGACCAGGCGTTCTCCGGCAGAAGCTCAAACGCAAGGCATAGCAGGTTGTTAGAATGGGACAGCGTTGTTTTCAGCCGAACCGTACCATCTTCAGGAATCATGCCGTTTTCGGTGGAGAACCGCACCGCGACTGCATTATAGCGCCCTCTACTAACGTCTTCTTTGTAATCGTCGCACGCATCTACTATATATACCCAACGCCCAAGATGATAAAGAAACTCCAGCATAGGACGGCTCACTGACTCTGGAGACGACTCCGGCGCGGTGGCTGATATGATCTGAGCAAACTTATCTGCGGCGCCGTCAAGTGAATGCCCGCTCAGCGCCTCGTACTCGGCAAGGCCCGCTATTTCTTCCCTCACCTTGCCGTCAAATTCCGGATACTTCCGCGCAGCCTTTTTGTAAGCGCCGGATAAAAATAGCGAAGCAAATCTATGGGGGATGGATTTTATTAAGCGTTCGTCATTTAATGTGTCCCGCAGTTTCCACCATGAAAGGATCACGCTGTACCCGGCGCTATTGTCAAGCGCCTCGTTCCGGCAGCAATAACACTTTTTTCGGAACGGGCCGGCAATGCACCTCCCGCGCTTTATAACAGGATTATCGTCAGGATCCCAGAGGAGCATTGCCAGAAAAACAAGCTCATAATTCAGTATTAACCTCGCCGCAAGCCCGTACTCCTTGCCCAACGCATGGCACAATCCACAATAGCACGCTTTGAACCGCTCCAGCTCCCTGACTTTAAGCTCGCCCTGCAAAGGGCGTATATATCCGAACATGCTATGAATCTCTGTAGAGCGTCACTGTTATAAGTGGGGCGGCGCCGACCGCGCCTATATCCGCATCAATGCCGTCAACGTGTATCCTGGCGGGTACACGCTGCGGGCCGAAGTTTGCGTCCGCAAGGTTTGCGACGACTCTTATATGCGCTTCCGTAAGATTTACCATATCTTCCGCCTTGCCTCGAATCCTCACGTCAATGCTCTGCGTCCTGATTTCCGGGGTGTAACCGGCCGGCTCATTTAGGGTTTGAATGTTTGTGACGCTTAAATATCTTATCTCAAGGCCGTGGATCTCAACCAGCACGTCTGCTTCCGTCTCGCCGGAAAGGTTGGTGAAATGATTTGGTATCACGATCGAGTATACGAAAGGCCTCGATTGCTCAAAGCTTGTCAGGTCTATGGTGCCGAGATTAATGCTGTTGTAATCCCTGATATCGTCCGGATCCCCCGCTATCATTACCGACGGAGGATCTATTGTAATCGATGTGTTCTCCGCCGTCGCGCCCGAACCGGGGCTGATATCGACTGTCAAGACTACTTCTTTTGTCACTCTTATTGGTACTGTAACGTGTATCGTTTCATCGCTGATCATCGTGATCCGGTCGAGCAGCGACTCGTCGAGCTCTACACCGTTCTCGTCGAGAAGCGTGAAAGTAAAATCGTCTGTATATGTCGAGGTAAGATTCTCCCTAATGATATTTACCCGAGCGGCTCTGACCTGCGACACTGCCTCCGCAGGGCCGCTCACCATGATAGACTGCGGGCTGAACTCTATCGGATCCTGAATAAACCCCTCGGCGGTTCCGCCCCTGTAAGATACTTCGACGTCAACCTGCCTAGTGTCAAGCCTGTCAATGTAAAGCGATATCCGTGAAACAGAGCTGGAAACTATGTTTATCAAACTTTCGTCGATGTCAGGCGGAAAAACGATGTCGTAGGGCTGCAGACTGTTTCCTCTCGCTGTGATGCCTTGGAGGTCGATCAAAACGGAAACCGAAGCACTTGTGAGCAAATTTGCTATGGAACGCGGGCATTCAAAAGTAAATGCCAAAGACTCCGGGTTCATGGTCGCTACCAGAAGACCCCGGTCGCCCAAAATTTCTTCATTGTCGCGAACGATCTGGACGCCGGTGACCGTAATTTCGCGCAGCTGATTTTGGCTTATCTCTACATACATCCACAACAGGATCGAAAAGAGGATTGAAAATGTTATGTAGAATACCTTGCTGGAGAATATCTTTCCTACCTTTTTCCTGATCATGGCTTTTTCACCTTCATCTTTTTCGCACGCTTTTTGCTCTCGCCGGGTATCAGCTCATTTCTCAGAAGCTTTTCAAAAATCTCGATTGACAACTGCCGCTTAAGCATCCCGTCGATTGCTACGGATATTGATCCGGTCTGTTCTGAGACGATGATTACCAATGAGTCTGAGCGTTCGCTAATCCCGACGCCGGCTCTGTGCCTCATGCCGATATCGCGGCCCAGGTTAATGTTGTTGGATAAAGGAAGCATGCATGATGCCGCGAGCAGCCTCCCTTCCCTTATCAACAGCGCGCCGTCGTGCAGCGGCGAATTATGATAGAATATGTTCTGTATCAGTTCTGAGGAAACATCCGCGTCTATCCTGATCCCTGTAGCGGCAAAATCGTTTAATCCGACTTCCCTCTCAAAAACGATTATAGCCCCTGTTTTGCTCTTTTTCATCGCATCCGCGGCGGAGACCACGCTCTGCAGCACCGTCTCGGCATCTTCAATGCCGGCGCGCTTTCTGAAAAGCAGATATATCCGGCTGCTTCCCAGCAGTTCAAAAAGTTTTCTAATTTCGGGCTGGAACAGGACGACAAGAACCACGACGCCCATCAGCATAATTTGGTTTAGCAGGAAATTGACGACCTTCATATTCAGGAAATTTGAAAGCCAAGCTATGATCAGAAGAAATATGACTCCTTTTATAACGCTGCTGGCATTTGTCCTGCTCAAAAATGCCAGTATGCGGTAAATAATAAACGCTATAATTAGGATATCAATGACGTCCCAGACTCTGACCGTCTGCCTGAGCGACAGCATCAATACCCATATGTCACTGATTATCGTTCTGAGTGCATCTATTAGAGCTGCCCCCCTATTTGGGGTAACTAATAACAACAAACTGTTTTCACCTCGCCGTTTCGCATATCAAACATTGTAACATATTTTTAATCATATGTGAAGTATCAGAAATGTTATAATTAGATGAAACATCTACTGTCAAGAGCATAATATTTGTACAATGTACATTGTGCATCAAATGAAATTGTGTTAATATACCAACAATTGATAAAAAGTAGGTGGACATTCTGACAAATCAAGTTAACTATGGCAGCATGCTGCCCGAGTGGCCGTACCCTGTCAAATACGGCGTGGAAAACAGAATCGAGACGGACTTGCTCGTCGTCGGAGGCGGGATTGCGGGAGGCCTTGCCGGAATTGCCGCCGCAAAAAGAGGCGCAAAAGTTGCAATCGTCGATAAAGCGCCTATAAAAATCAGCGGAAGCGGAGGCGCCGGACTGGACCACTACCTCAGATGCATTTCCGATCCCAACTGTACTTACACTCCTGAGGAGTATATGGATTTGCCGGAATCTGGCGTTATAACCGGCGACCACAGGAAGTACATAACCGCAAAAAACGCATGGAACGCCCTCATGGAACTTGAGAAGCTCGGTCTAAAAATCCGTGACGAAGACGATGAATTCGCCGGCGCCCCATTCCGTGACGAAGAAACAAAGCTCATGTATGCCTATGATTATAAAAACAAGGTGAATATCAGAATCCGGGGGGGCCATTTCATAAAGCAAGTCATGTTTGACTGGCTTGAAAAAAACGATTGCGCAACACTCTTTGAGCGCGTCATGATAACGAATCTCCTGACAGAAAACGGGCAATCAGGCGCGCCGGTAATCGGGGCGGCGGGCTTGAATGTCCAGACCGGTGAGTTCTATGTTTTCAGCGCTAAAAGCGTTTTGCTGAGCTGCGGGGGTATTGCCGCTCAAACCTGGTCTTTTAATTCGGAGATGTTCGCAAACGGCTACCGCATGGACCCAAACTGCTCGGGCGACGGCCTTGCCATGGCTTGGCGGGCGGGAGCGCGGTTTAGCGCCATAGAGCAATACGGGGACACGCGCGGTTTCGGAAACCCTTTTGGCTGGCCATGGTACGGGGTGGGCAATCCGGACAACACATGGCTGCCGTGCGGCATTGTGGATAACAAAGGGAAGGAAATCCCTTGGGAAGATGGTTACGGAAACCCAATCACAGGCGTCGAAGCGCGCAGCATGCCTGCAAAAGACCAACCGTACATAACAGAAGACCGCCCCGGCCTCATACATGATCTGCCCGAACGCATCAGAAACGGCGAGTATGAGCTCCCGTTATGGGCAGACCTCCCCGGGCTGCCCGAGCACGAACGCCGCGCAATCTGGGGGCTCATGGTATGCAATGAGGGAAAGACGCGATACAGCATCTACGACTACTTCAATAAAGCCGGGTTCAATCCCGAAAAAGACATGCTGCAGGTACCCGTTATGAACCCCGAAAGCTATGCCGGCAAGAAGAAAGACTGGTTCCAGGGCGAGCCGCATTCAGTTAAGTTCTGGAAAGCAGATACAATAAGAGGCGTCGCGACCGATTGGAACCAAATGAGCAGCGTGGACGGCCTTTTTGCAGCCGGTTCTGATTCCGGGCAGGGGAGCGCCACTGCAGGGTCATCCGGTATGTATGCGGCAAACAGGGCCGTGGAGTATGCTCTGAAGACCGATCAGAAAATCATCGACGAAGCGCAGCTCGCGGCAGAAAAAGAGCGTGTCTACGCACCTGTCAAAAGGGTCGGCAGCAGGGATGCTTGCGTAAGCTGGAAAGAACTCTGGGCAGGGACAGCGCGTGTCATGCAGCAGGATTGCGGCGAGTTCAGGACTGTTCCCGTGTGTGAACACGGTTTAGCGTGGCTTAACAGCATCAAAAATCAAGAGGCAAAAATGACATATGCGCGCAACCCGCATGAGCTTTGGCGCGTACTGGAGTGCGAGAGCAGAATAACAGTCGGAGAGATTTACCTATACTCTTGCATAGCTCAGCTTAAGGCCGCCGAATCCGGCGAGGGCAAGGATAAGGTCATGTACAACCAGCTAAAGGACGGAGGGCTTCTGACCACATTCAAAGATAGCAAATGGTGGCTGAAGCCCCCCCACGCCCAAACGTATCTGGAGAACTATGAAATACACACGTCCGCCGAAAAGGAGGAGCAATGATATGGATAAGGCTTACCTTGTTCCAAACCCGGTCGCCCCAAACCAGTCGGTACGCATCGATCCGGACAAATGCACCGCATGCAATAGATGCGTCGACCATTGCCGCACGCAGACCATAATGCCGAACCCCGAGAAAGGCAAGCCGCCTATTGTCATCTACCCGGACGAATGCTGGTTTTGCGCATGCTGCGTGGAAGCATGCCGTTTCGATGCCCTAAGCTTATGCTACCCCATCAACCAGAGGATATTCTACAAGCGAAAGGAAACGGGCGAGGTATTTCGCATCGGCGGGCCGGACTCCCCGCCTCAAAGCTATTTCAAACCGCCAATCGGGTAATTTGCTATAACTGCTCACGGAGCCTTGCGCTCGGACGGCTATTTCTGTTCACGCAATCGCTCGGTGGCGCTTCCATGCGCCAACTCGCGAGCGCTCCACCGTCCTTGGTTGCGCTTTGCGTGAACAGAAACAGCCATCCTCAC
>Ga0099364_10003042_pt1 | contig 26358 bp, 24 predicted proteins | sample TergutTh196P3_FD_73070 | JGI IMG/M metagenome (GOLD analysis project Ga0099364, IMG submission 73070) | Microcerotermes parvus P3 segment gut microbial communities from Pointe-Noire, Republic of the Congo - Th196 P3 | ecosystem: Host-associated > Arthropoda: Insects > Digestive system > Gut ...
TTGGGTCCCTGACCTATTGCATCCATTTTTCATTTGTCCGTCTTCTGCCTTGCAACGCGGACATTGCTTTTTTATTTCGTTATTCATTCTTATATTATATCATGCTAAGTGCTGTTTGTCCACTCCTTTCTGAAAAGGAAATAGCCTTGGGTGGGAAAATCCCCCAAGGCTATCAGGCAGGGTCAACTCCATCGTGGGGGATTATGGTGCCTATGGAGTTGGGAGAGGAAGGATTTGCTTGGCGCTTGACGGTTTTTTTGCGGTGGCCGCTTGCCATAGGGTATATGTACTGCCTGCCGCATAGGCTAACTGACCCTTGTCAGCATGGTACACTGCCTCACCGTCATTGACCGATACATACGTATCCTTCTTGTACTTGATGATATTTTTCTTGAGGTCTATCTTGTACTTGGGTTTTTTAAGCTGGCTTGAGGCCTTGAATTTTTTCGCCTTGCTCGCTGGCCAATAGGATCCATCCTCCTCGTCCGGCTTAGCCGCAGTGCGTACAAAGTAGGTTGTTTTCAGCACCTTTGGCTTTTCAGCAACCGGCAGCGGCTTGACACATATGCCGCTGTCGCCCCTGTAAAATTTGCCCCAGCCGTTTTCATCAACTGTTTTGCCGGGCTTGGGCGGCTTTGATGGGTCCTTTGCATTTGGGATTAGTGCGGCAAGCCCGATTTGCAGAGTTGGCTTAATCGCCAGATATTCCGGGGTTTCGCCTTTTTTGACCTTAGTTGTAAGCAGCCACTGCCCATTGAAGCAGCCGCTTGCTTCATCGGCAAGACAGCTCACCGCCTCTCTTCCCAAAAGATAGTTGATAGCCAGCTTTTGAGGCTTGGGACGCTTGTTGATTTTCGGGAAGACGACCTCCTCCCCCGCGGCGTTCTTGAGCTTTAGCGTAAGCTCCTTGTTCATCATCTTAGGGAATTTTACCGCGCCAAATGTGTCCGCAACCTTATCTGGCTTGATTTTCTTATACCCCTTGCCAATATCAAATTCAGCAGGAACAAAGCCCGCCAGGTCAATGGTTTCCAGAGTCAGGTTGATAGTAGGCAACGCGGGGGTGCCGGCAACAGCATCAGTTGAGGGAATTATTATCTCGCTTTTGTCATTGTAGTCAATGCAACAGCTGAAGATAGCCAATGGCTCCGTAAAGGTAAACAGCTCTATCTCATCGAAGGGAGGTGTGGCATTGGCATATGTGTACATGATATTGATGTGCTCGCCGTGGTGCAAATGGGTTTTCATTACCGTGTCCTGCGGGTCTGCGTCACCAAGGAGGCTGACAGTAATATCATTATCAGTGAAATCGGCATACCTAACCTCTGCTATGCTGTCATCATCGTACAGAATTTCCAAGACGAGATCGGTAAGATCAAGCGTCTCATCCTCTACATATTCCAGCTGAGGCTGGCTTTTAACCCTGATCAGCAGGGGCTTTGCCGGGTACTTGGAGGCAATCGTATGACTCAGCGTGACCTCCATTACATTAACCGGGCGAGCCATTTCCAGGGGTATCTGACCGTTGACTCTCATAGTTGTCGCCTTGTCTTTGTCTGCGAAAACATAGCCGTTGTTTGCAACAAAGTCAATCTGAACATCATACAGCGTCCCCAAAGGGCCAGCGAGTTCACCCGCAGACAGCGGAATGCTGGATCCGGCATCATACCAGCGTATTTCCCTAATGACATACATAGAATTGGTGTTGAGTGCATTGACTGTTGTAACTAACGGCTGACCCGGTTCGGGCGGGGTTATGATGGCATTAGACTCGGGAATGAGAGCGGATCCGGTAATTATACCCTGGGTTTCCGCAAAACCATCGGTCAGGAAAATACGTGTTACCGTTCCCTGGCTTCCCGGTCCTAAATTGCCGTTTCTGTGGAATCCATCAATTCTTTTGTCTAATAGGTTGATATCCCTGTTTGCATCAACGCCGGAACGGCCGTTGTATTGGTGTAGGTCAATGTATACTGTCTGGCTCTCGCCTTCCAAGTCAAGGCTTTCAAGCGGAGTGCCGGTTGAATCCAGTATCGTAAAGTCATACAGCCTCAAAAGCCGGGGGGAATCCTCGTTAAATGTTCCGTCTTCCTGCGGGGTACGTTCGGCAGGCGAGTCAAAAGCCGCAGACCAGAACATAGTAAGTGCACGCAGATTAACACTGGGGCTTGTTAGCTCAAAACCCATAAACCGGCGGTTTTGTGTAACGTTACTGCCAAAGCTTTCGGTATAGCCGCCATAACCTGTGCCGCTGTTGTAGCTAAAATTTCCACTCCAAATGGTTTGCTCACCGCCATCAAAACCACTAACAGTCAAACTGCCCGCGGACACAGCGGTTTCCGCCTTGTCCTCGCGGAAGAAAACCTCTATGGCAGCAGCATCGTCATCCTCTGTAAGCTGTTCGCCGTTTGCGGGAAGCGACTCAAGGCCGTATTTCAAAAAATTATTTGCGGAGTAGGTAAGATTGTCAACTGTCGTGCCATCGCTGTACGTTAAATTGACCTCCATGCCGACAAGGCTAAGCCTTTCGCCTGCTGTGTATGAGAGCTTAGCCGGTTGGGCGGCAATCTCTATTTCGGTAATACCCCGCACCTGCAATGGATCTGTCGCAGCCTTCACATAGCTGCCCAAGGCATTGATAACCACAGGTGTGTCGTTTTGGGAGTAGCGCAAAATATCACGGTTTTCAGGACTAGTCCTAAGAACGGAGCTTGGGAAATTTGTATAATCAACTGTTTCCACCTCACCGTCTGAATAGGTGATGTCAACAACAATCCCCTCCAGCTCCAAGCCCTCGCCTGCCGTGTAGCTCATTTTATCAGGCTGTGATATAATCTCAATATCCTCAATTGACCGGGGATTAACCTTTATTCTTTCTTCGGTTGATGCGCTTATCACCGGATCGCTCCCAATCACGGTAACGGTAATAGGTTTGCCATCATGGGCCATTACAGACATTGGTATCCCATCGGCAAAATCAACAGCGAGACCAAATTCGGCAAAGCTTGAATAGGGGATATTCTCTTCTGCTGAACCGTCTTCATAGGTGATATCTACCGTAAGACCCGCCAACTCAAGAGGTTTGCTTTGGATATATTCCATTTTGTCAGGATGAGATTTTATGGAGATGCTTTTGATGTCATCATCTGCCGAAAGCACCCCCATCTGCATTGGCAAAAGGCTTAACACCATCACCAATGCTAAGCTAAGTGTTCCGATTCTTTTTGTTTTCCGTGTCATTCTATTTTCCTCCTTGCAAATTTGTAGAAGCCGGAATCCCTTCCAACCATCTCACGAATATTCTAACTGAAATTTTGGTAAAAGTCAATAGTTTATTTTGTTAAAATAATATTAATTTCTCGCAAGCTTCAAAACGATTACGCCAATACCATCCGCGGAACCATAAATTAATGGGCATTTTATTGCTGTATGGCATAACCGGCGTATACGCCATACAGCAAAATAAATACGACCGCATCGAATCTCTTGAGTTGTCTTCCAGCCGCTGAAAAAATCCACAGCATCAAAACTGCCAATACCATGAAGAATATATCGACAACATTGTACGACAGTGTATCAATTTCCCCGAAAATAACGACAGGAAGCCCGATCACTACACATATATTGAATATTTGTGTGCCGATGATATTACCGATTGCAATATCATTTTCTCCTTTTTTTGCAGCAACCACCGTGGTTACTAATTCGGGAGAGGATGTACCTATCGCTATAATGGTTATTGTGATAGCTTTATCGCTTATTCCAATTAGGGAGGCGATCTCCACAAGATTTTCAACAACCAATTCACTGCCCAGAATAACGCCGCCCAGCCCAAGCACTACCATCACAATAGATCGGAAGGCTTTATATTTCGGCGGCTCATTAATTTCGCCCATATCCTTCCTCTTATGTATGAGAGTCTTCAAATAATAAACGAATATACAGAAAATCAAAAGCAACACAATGCCATCAGCCCTGGAAAGCATATTAACCGCCGCCGAGTCAAACAAAGTGTCTAGGAACATGACCGAAAAGACCAAGGTTACCAGCATCATTATAGGAATTTGTTTCCTAAGTACCTCGTGATGGATTCTGAACGGTATAATCAACACCGCCACAGCCAGTATAATGAAAATATTTGAGATACTGCTGCCAATGATGCTCCCAAACATAACATCGGTGCTTCCCTTCAAGCGTGAACTGAAGGAGATGGCCATTTCCGCCGAAGACGTGCCGAACGCCATAATAGTGAGTCCGATAACTGTAGCGGACACCTTGATATTTCTCGCGAAGGACGCAGAACCCTCCACAAATACCTCAGCGCATTTAATAAGAATAGAAAATCCAGCCATTGAAAGAATAATGTTCAACGCCAACCTCAACGCAATCCCCTTTCACTATCGGAAGAATATGTAGTTGTTGCAGGGATTATATCACAGTATCCCCGGCTATACAAGGGGCTTGGAAAACTCATGTTAGTCACGTTATTATTAGCCCAAGGGGGCTTTTTTGGCTCCTTCTCTTTTTTGAACCTCCCGGCTTTTTCTGATTTCGGACGACTATGATTTCAATTTTCCATCCCGTATTTCAAAGAGCAATTCAGCCCTTTGAGCCAATTCGTTGTTGTGGGTGACAATCGAAACGGTTTTTCCCGCTTTGTGAATGTTGAAAATATGCTTCAACACCTCCGCCTCAGATTTAGAATCCAAGTTTCCGGTTGGTTCGTCCATGAGTAGAATATCCGGGTCATTGGCTAATGACCGGGCAATCGAAACTCTTTGTTGCTGACCGCCTGAAAGCTCACAGGGTTTCGCCTCGGCTTTGTCGGCAAGACCGACCAAATCCAGCAGTTCAAACGCTCTTTCCCATTGTGCTTCTTTTGATGCTTTTTGGAACATCATAGCCATTTGGATGTTCTCCAGTGCTGTGAGATTTTGCAGCAGATTGAAAAACTGAAAAACAAACCCAATTCTTTCGCCCCGCAAATTGGAAAGCTGTTTGTCATTCAGTTTTGAGATGTCTGTCCCTCCGACAAAAACAGTTCCCTTGGTTGGTCTGTCTAACCCGCCAAGCAACTGCATCAAGGTACTTTTGCCATGACCGGAGGGGCCAACGATGCAGGAGAAAGAGCCTTTGGGAATCTCTAAGTCCACCCCACGCAGGGCGTGGGTTTTGACCTTGCTTTTGCTGTATGTTTTCTCTAGCCCTTGGGTCTTTATGATTGCGTTACTCATGCGTTATCGCCTCCACTGGTGTAAGTTTGGCCGCTCTCCATGCGGGATAAAAACCTGAGCCTATCGAAATGATAATCGAAAACAGGATAGACAGCCCCATAAGGGTCGGGTCAAAACTCGCTTCAAACTCCGCCCCTTTGAGGAATGCGGCAAAATCACTTTCGGAAATCATAGGGGCGATGAAGAAGGAAGCCAATAGGCCGAGAGCAACCCCGGCAATGCCCCCCAATAGTCCATACAACCCCGATTCAATGAGAAATATTTTGAAAATAGAATTGCCGTTGCCGCCTATGGCTCGCATGATGCCGATTTCCCGCCGCCGTTCGGTGATGGCGGTCATCATGGTGTTGATGATACCAAACGCCGCCGCAATCAGCGACACCATAGCAATCATCTGTAATGTCAGGTTTACCGAGCCGAGCATGGATAATACGGTGCTTAAAAGCTGCTTGTCTGAGGTGATGGCAACATTGGCCACGCCCAAAATAGCGGCTTCGTATTCTTCCATCTTGGACATATCGTCAACCTGTGCCGCCAAGTAAGAAACAAAGCCTTCAACCTCGTAAAGTTCCTGTGCAACCGAGAGGGGCATATACAGGGAGGTATCATCGTTGCCGCCTGTTTCCTGCAAGATAGCTTTGACGGGAAGTGTTTCGCCCCGAATGGTTACCGTATCGCCTACAGACAGTTCAAAGGGGTCGGCAATGCCGGAACCGAGGACAACGGCTCTTTCGTCTTGGGAGGAAAACCATTCCCCTTGTTCCACTTCCCAACCCTTAAAATCTTTCATTTCTTGGGGCAGGATGCCTGTGAGCAAAACAGACTGATTGTTGACCGAAGTTCCCAGCGTGAGATAGGGTACAGCCGTGATTCCTTCTATAGCAGAAACATCATCTAACACTTCCTGTTGGAGTGATTCGGGGAGGGAATTGCCTGTTAAAATGGAAATTTGGTCATAGGCACACCAGTTTTTAGGCGTTATGATAAGCTGGGCACCAAGGGAGCCTGCTTGCTTGGTCATCTCGCCCCGCATATTCCCCCCCAAAGACAACAGTGCCACGAAGGATGCCATGCCAACGGTTATGCCCAAGAGCGTGAAAATGAAACGCCCCTTTCTCCGGGTAATATTCCGGGCGACAAGTTTGAATATATTCATTTGTTGAGAACTCCTCCTTTTACTGCAAAAGATTCATGACGTTTCGTTTAACGTCAATTTGCTTTGCTTCAAAAATATCGACACGTTGTCCGTTTTCTTCGTATTTGACCCAGCTTCCGGTGATACTCACTTCATCGGCCAACTCCGGCATAGGGTCATCCCCTTTATAGATTACGGGAAGCTGAAACGCCCCGCACTGCATATTTTTACAGGCCAAAAGTTCCTCTGTGTCCATAACAAAGAAAATCTTTGGGTCTTGCGGATACGTCCCCACGTTAATGCCGGTGAGGGTAATTTCGCCAATAAAGGACAATGGGTCAGAGCGAATATCATTTATGGCCAGTACGTTTGATGCGGCCGCACCATCGTTTTTAGCTGCGGAGGCCATGCCGTCGTCTGTGCCACTGTTTCCGGCATAGGATTTTCCGCCGGCGTCTGAATTTAGAGCCGAACTGATAAAAATTCCTGCAACGATGGCGACCACCGCAAGAGAAGTGAGTGACAATGAGGTAAGAAGTTTCTTTTTCTTCTTTGCCCTCAATTTTTCCATTTCCTGCTGTTTTACGCTTTTTTGTTTCTCTGTTTGCTTATTCATAAGAAGTACCTCCAAATTTTTTTTGATGCCCCAAACAGCACCGTGTTAAGGATTGCTTTCCTCTTCCAAGGTGGTGATATTGTCGAGTTCCAAATAGGGGAAATCCCATTCATAAGCCTCGTCATAACGGCTGGTAAAAACGCCGGAAATTTCGACAATCTCATTTTCCTTTGGGAACTCGCTGGGGTCAGGCTCCCGGCCATCCGGCCAGGAAAATTCGATATACTGTATACAGCAGCCCTCGGTGTCACCGTAGACGATCATGTGGTTGTACTGACCGGATTCCGCATCGGGATACCCCATATACGAGCTGCTTGCCTTTATGGTTTTCCCCTTGTATTCATCAGGGGTTATCAGCATATCGCACACTTCCCAATATGCCGAATTGTCATCTAGTGCCGTTAAGTCGAGGTCAAAATTGGGGTCAGGGTCCTTGATGTATACACGCTCTCCATCATCAACAGGTTGGGCGTTTGCAACATCTGGATTCTCAAGGAGGTTTAGTTGCGGCGATGGGCTGTTGATTGGTTCTTGCGTGACATCGGCTGCATTTTCTGATGTATCTTTCGTCTTGCTCTCGGCGTTACCAGCACAGCCTGTGAGAAAAGCGGAAAAGAGAACAGCAGAAAAAATAAGTGCTAAAAAACGCAGTTTTTTCAAGAAAAAACCTCCCGAATTTTGCACCCTCTATATGCACAAAGTACAAAAGGGTACAGCAAGATTAGGCTCTGCAAAAACAGAACCTATGTTGCTTAAAATCGGGGAGGTTTGAAAATGCACTGCATTATATTTTCTATGTGAAGTTGTTCACTATAGGCTATCCTTGCATGGGCTAGAGCAAACGAATTGGCATCCATCATCTTTGGTGTATCTGCGGAAAAGCAACATACGCACGACTGGCAAAGCGGAGGACAATGGCTGCTTCCTGTCCCATTACCCTCGGTCGGACACGGATGATTGCACCCATCAACCATATCCATATCAAAATCAATATCAGAGTCAAACGGAGAAGATGCTTCAACGGGCAGCAGAGGTGCAAGAAATGTCAAAACAAACGCAAGCAAGGCCGCAACAGCCGCCATTCTCTTTGTGGTTACAACGTATTTTTGTTTCGCCATATCTTTCCCCTCCCCATCTGTTCGAGTTATACAAGATCAGTGTAACATAGAGTGTTGCATCTCGTCAACATATTTTTTGGCGTTGCTGGTGGCTTGTCTCGGCTTTGGCATAAAAAGCGTTCTGACGGCATGAATGACATGGTTTATCATGCTGCACTGCATTTCGTGCCACCAGGATGCCTTTTATGCCAAACCGGGACAAGTGACGTAAATTGTGACGTAAATTTGTAAAAGCAGTTGACAACCTCCGGGGATGCGTTGTAGAATGTGAATTGGTGATGCTTCCGCGCCAATTGCAGAGGAGTACTTATGCCTATGAATTTTTCACAAAAAATCGCATCCATGGATTTATATCGTCCGGCGTCCGAGGATTTTCCTGTCCGTTTAGATGCCAATGAGAGCTGCTTTTCCCTGCCTGAGTCTATTCAGCCGGAAATAGCCGCGGCAGTCAGCGGAGTTTTATTTAACCGTTATCCTGACCCGACCGCCGGCGAGGTCTGCCGGCTCATGGGTGAGTATTGCGGCATTCCGGGCGACAGATTTGTCCCAGGAAATGGATCAGATGAGCTGATCGGTGTGATTTTGTCCATGCTTCCCAGAGGGAGCCGGGTAGCTGTGTGCCTTCCTGATTTTGATATGTACAGGGTATATGCTTCCATATGCGAATGCCAGGTGGTTTCCTGCCCCCGGGTTGGCGGCTTGCCCGATGTTGAAGCTTTAGCCAGGCTGGGCAGGGACTCTGACCTAGTTATATTGTCTAATCCGTGCAATCCTACGGGGCAGGGCTTAGAGAGGGAGAAGGTACTGAGCTTAGTAGAGAGACTTTCATGTCTTTGCGTAATTGATGAGGCATATATGGATTTTTGGAATCAGTCGGTTGCTGATTCCATAGACAGATACCCAAATCTGATAGTTTTGAAAACCTGCTCAAAAAATATCGGGTTAGCAGGAATAAGACTTGGTTTTGCAATTGCCAACCAAGAGCTTGCAGCAATTTTGATGTCAGTTAAATCCCCATATAACGTCAACTCGGTTACACAGGCTATAGGTTCGGTTATTCTCCGTAAGCCTGAATTCTTACGCAAAAACACAGAGCGTATTCTGCAGGCAAAGGCATATCTTACGGCAGGCCTTTCCCGGTGGGCTTCACAGAGAGAAGATTGTTCCTTTGTTGATACAGTGGTCAATTTTGTGATTTTGCAGACCCCAAGGGCCCGGGAATGGCACCGGCATCTTAAAAAACACGGAATTGCCGTGCGCTTATGCCCGGATGCTCTGAGAATCACGGCTGGCCTTGAGGCTGAAACTGATGCGCTTGTTCAGGCGCTGAAGGATATAAAAAAGGAGGAAATTGATGTATGAAGAATGATAAAGAAAACAACATCACCCCTGGGCTTGATCAAATCCCGGAGAGTCCGGAACCCTTAGAAGCCCCGCAGAGCACAGAGGCTCCGGGGGACTTGCAGAACACAGAGGCTCCGGAAGCCCCGGGAGACGCGGAGGACCCGGGAACCCCGCAAGAGCCGCATCCCCCAAGGGCATTTGGTAAAAAAGTTCAATGGCTGGCTATTGGCGCGGGAATTGCGGCAATTGCCCTGGTTGGGGTGCTTGTTACAAGAAACACTCTGTTCACCAGGCAGCACCAGGCTGACGATTATTGGAGCGGCAGGTTCACTCCCATTGTATCGGCAAGCAACGACGGCGAGGTTATCATAGGGATGAGAAAAAACGGCACAGTTGTATCCTTTTCGTTTGAAGATTTTTATGACGAAGGGAATTTTGAGGACCTTGATTTAGAGGAGCTGGATTTTGAAGACTTAGAGCTTGACGCCGAGGATGACGGCGGTGACCTAGAGCTTGAGCAAGAAGGCTTAGAGCTTGAGGATTTCGAGGATCTGGATGATTATGAGAATGCTGAAATTGATGTGAGCGGCTGGAGGGATATAGAGTCTGTTGCATCAAGCCTTTACCATGTGGTCGGATTAAAAAAGGACGGCACAGTCGTAGCCACGGGAGACAATTATTATGGGCAGTGCGATGTGGAGGAGTGGACAGACATTATAGAGATCGCTGCCGCCGGTGATTTTACCTTAGGCTTAAAAAAAGACGGCACAGTGGTTTCTGCGGGTGAAAACGAGGATGGTCAGTGTGATGTTGAGGGATGGGCAGACATTGTATCAATTTCAGCAGGCGATATCCATTCGGTCGGCCTGAAAAGCAACGGCACGGTTGTTGCCGCAGGGGACAATGAGTACAGTCAATGCGATGTTGAGGATTGGTCAGGCGTTGCATCAGTTAAGGCCGTGGGCACCAATACGGTTGGCATAAAGGATGACGGCACGGTTGTTGCTGCTGGAAGCAATGAAGACGGTCAGTGTGATGTTGAGGACTGGACTGATATTGTATCGGTCACACTAGGGCATACCAGTACAATCGGCTTGAAAAAAGACGGTACTGTCGTATCTGCCGGTATGTATTATTCAATTTACGGCGAATATGACGAAGAGGATGAAGAACAGCCGGGCAAAGAATACGATCTAAGTGATTGGCGCGATATAGTGTTTGTTTCTGCCGATATTGATCATGCGGCGGGACTAAGGTCGGATGGAACTGCCGTTGCTGCCGGAAGCAATGAGGAGGGTCAATGCGATGTTAGCGGCTGGACAGATATTATATTTGTGGAAGCCGGAGAAGGCTTTACTATTGGACTGAAAAAAAACGGAACAGTTGTCGTTGCCGGGTATGACTATATACATGAAAACGTTGGAAGCTGGACGAATATTGGTTAACGGAGGAGGAGTGTTGATGATGGGCAGAAACAGTCAACTATCCCGCAAAACAAAGGAAACTAATGTTGAAGTATTTCTGTCACTGGATGGTGGCGATATTCAGATTTCCACTGGAATAGGTTTTTTTGACCATATGCTTCATTCGCTGGCGTTTCACGCCGGCTGGGGTCTTGCTGTCAAAACGGACGGCGACTTACATGTAGATGGTCATCACGCAGTGGAAGATTCAGGAATTGTTTTGGGTCAGGCTTTTTCTGAGGCAATAGGTGATAAGCAGGGCATAGAGAGGTTCGGGCACGCGTATGTGCCCATGGACGAGGCATTAGGCTTTGCGGCGGTCGATATAAGCGGCCGGGCGTATATGTCATTTGAGAGTCCGGCTGAAATCGGCAAATTGGGCGATTACGATGCCTGCTTGACACGTGAGTTTTTCAGAGCTTTTGTCACTAACGCCAAATTGTCGTTGCATATAAATGCAACAGGCAGGAATCACCATCACGTTACCGAGGCCCTATACAAGTCCGCTGGGCGGGCATTGCGTGTGTCTTGCGCTCTGACCGGTCAGGATACTGCCTCGACCAAGGGGGTTTTGTAGATGGAGCTATATCCGGCGATTGACTTGAAAGATGGTCAATGCGTAAGGCTTGTTGAGGGTAGATTCAATACCGTACACAAAGTGGCGGACGACCCGGTGCAAATCGCCGGGCAGTACAGAGATGCCGGGGCATCTGTCATCCATCTTGTGGATTTAGACGGCGCGCTGAATGGAAAACGCAAAAACGCCGAAAAGGTGAAGCTCATTGTTGATGCCGCCGCGCCTGCCAAGGTTGAGTTGGGCGGCGGATTGAGATGCATGGAGGATTTACATGAAGTAGCAGAATTAGGCGTTTGGCGGTTTATAGTAGGCTCTGCGGCGGTGGATGATTTTTCGTTTGTACAAAACGCCGTTGAAAAATACGGCCATCGTGTTGCCGTGGGCATTGATGCTCGTGATGGTTTTGTGAAAACCCATGGCTGGACGGCAAATTCGGGTATCAATGAAATTGAATTTGCAAAAAAAATAGCATCAGGCGGGGTTGAAACTATAATTTACACCGATATTTCCAAAGACGGTACTCTGCAGGGCCCCTCTCTAGACAGGCTTAAATCAATAAAATCCGCATTGCCCGGCCAAGTCACGTTAGTAGCATCAGGCGGGGTCTCTTGCTTGAACGACATTCGGGGATTGAGGCATGCAGGTGTGCAGGCGGCTATAGCAGGAAAAGCACTGTATGCCGGAACTCTTGATCTGACAGAGGGCTTGGCTCAGGCCAGGCACGGCGAGCTGTTCGACAAGCAGGATCTGGTTCCGGCTATTGTGCAACACGCGGAAACAAGCCAAGTTTTAATGCTCGGGTACATGAATTGCTTTTCTCTGTACCGTACCCTTCAAACGAGGCGGGTTACATTTTGGTCGCGAAGCCGTAAGACCTTGTGGACAAAGGGCGAAACCTCGGGCAATTTTCTCATTTCAAGAGAAATTTTAACTGACTGCGACAAGGATACACTGTTAGTGCGTGCCATTCCCAGTGGCCCCATATGCCACACAGGCAACGAAAGCTGTTTTTTTTGCAAGGTTTAAGCTAGGAGGGTGTTTTGTGTATGGGAGAAATTAAACCGCTACGCTTGGCACTGACCAAGGGCAGGCTGGAAAAGCAATGCCGCAGGCTCTTGTCGGAATCCGGATACAACTGCTCGGCTCTGGACAACCCCGGCAGACGGTTAATTCACGCACTGCCGCATTTAAGCAAGCAGTTATCCCCATTAGAAGGAATTTTGGCAAAAGCCCCTGATGTAATCACATATATTGAGCATGGGGTTTGCGATATAGGTGTTGCGGGAAAGGATACTATTATAGAGCAGGGCGGCTCTTTTTACGAAATGCTTGATTTGAAGCTGGGTGTTTGCCGGTTCGCCTTGGCGACTCCCGGCGGACAGGATTTTTTTGGAGGCATGGACACTAAATGCGTAGCTACAAAATACCCTAATGTAGCCAGGCGGTTTTTGGGCAGTAACCCTGCCCGGATTATTAAAATAGAGGGTTCAGTAGAATTAGCGCCCCTTTTAGGACTGGCTGATGCTATCATTGATATTGTGGAAACAGGAGATACGCTAAGGGCAAATGGACTTGTACCGATACAGGACATACATACTATATCCGCTAGGGTGATTGTAAATGTAGCGGCTTGGAAGCTTCGCCGGAATGAAATTGAAAGTTTTTTGGATGAAGTTAAAAAAGCAGTCGGATGAGAGAGGGTGTTATTTTATGCTACCAATAGTAATGGCGAATACTCCAGAGGAAAAAGAATTATTCACGTCTATTGCCTCTCGTTCCAAAAAAACTGAAAAAGAAATCGGTCAGGCTGTGGACAGATTGTTAGAGGATTTGTACAAAAGGGGCTGGAAAGCCGCTTGTGAGCAGAGCTTGCGTTTTGATAAAAAGGAACCCAGGGAAATTCCGCAGTCGGAATGGCAGACGGCAGCCCATGAGTGTAGCCCTGAAATTATAGATGATATGAGAGCCGCCGCCAAAAATATCGAAGAATATCAGCGCAAGCTGCTCCCTGAGAATATCACCAGCTGGCAAAACTCCGATATGGGCGGGGTAGGGCAAATAATACGCCCATTGCAGAGGGTGGGGCTGTACGCGCCGGGCGGCACTGCTGCCTATCCGTCAAGTGTTTTAATGACGGCCATACCTGCCAGGGTAGCGGGAGTTGAAGAAATTATATTGGTCACGCCGCCAACGGAGCATCTGCGTCCTGAGGTACTGGCTGCGGCTGATATTTCAGGGGTAGACCGCCTTTTCGCCATAGGCGGTGTACCCGCCATAGCTTCCCTTGCTCTTGGCCTTGGACCTATTCCCCGCTGTGACAAAATTGCCGGACCGGGCAATGCATATGTACAGGATGCAAAACGCAAGCTTTTTGGCGAGATAGATATTGACAGCCTTGCAGGCCCGAGTGACATTTTGATTATTGCCGATAGTTCAGCTAATCCGGAATGGATAGCGGCAGACCTGTTAAGCCAAGCCGAGCATGATGTGTTATCCAGCGTTGTTTTGGTCTGCTTAGATGAAGCTACGGCAAATCAATCGCTCAAGGCATTGGAGCGTCGTCTTGAAAAATTGCCCCGGCGGGAGATTGCCGGGACTGCCTTGGCAAACTACGGCGCGGTAATACTTTGCCAGACAAAGCAGCAAGCCGTTGAAGCTGCCAATCGTATCGCACCCGAACACCTTGAGATTATCACAACTGATCCGGAAAGCCTATTGCCCGGCTTACGTAATGCCGGAGCGGTGTTTTTAGGAGGGTACTCTCCGGAGCCTTTGGGTGATTATTGGGCAGGGCCAAGCCATGTACTCCCCACCGCCGGGTCATCGCGCTTTTTCCCGGCACTATCGGTTGATTCCTTTCTCAAAAAAATCAGCCTGATTGCCTATGATCGTTTCGCCTTGGAAAAAAACTACCAGGGTATCGCCAGATTTGCCCGGAGCGAAGGCCTGGAGGCTCATGCCCGGAGCGTTGAGGCGCGGTTTTTGTGAGAATCCTTACTCATTTCTCGGAAAAACTTCCATCTGACCCGGCGGAACGCTTTTCCGCGCTGGAGAAACAGGGGTTTGTGCCCCTGTATACTCTCTATCAGGAGCACACAGACAGAGTTGTAGAGATAAATACGCCATTTGTTCCTCCAGTGCCGGAGGCAATGATGTCGGAGCAAGCGCATGGTGATGCTATTGTGACCAACCAGCCCGGATTTTTTATCGGGGTCAAAACGGCGGACTGCGTACCCATCTTGCTCTGGAACGAGCGTGCTTCAGTTATTGGGGCGGTACACGCCGGTTGGCGAGGTACTGCGCTGGGGATTGCAGAGAAAGCCGTGGCTGTGATGCAGGATAAATTTGTCGCAGGTAAAATCAGCGCGAAAATTGGTGCCTGCATATGCCCGGATTGCTTTGTGACCCATGCAGATGTACCGGATTCTATGCCGGAATGGGCAAATGACTACATACGCCCTGCCGGCGGGGGAAGGTTCAAGGTAGATTTGCCTGGGATCAATCGGCTGTGGCTTGCAAAGGCGGGGGTTGGCGATATAGCTGGACCGGAATGCTGCACCTCGTGCAACCATGAAATTTACTGGTCGCATAGGCAGCACGGCAAAGAAAGGGGTTTGCAGATAAATCTGATTGGAATTTTAGATGACAGCCCTGCCTTCTAAACGCTCGCTGATTCATAGGTAAAGCCTTCACCGTGAACATCGCTTACTGTGTCGGTTATCATAAAGGCCTCTTTGTCGTACTCGTTAACTATGGACAGCACCTGCCTGTAATCCCTTTTGTTCAGCGTGACAAGCAGCATATTCATAGGGGTTTTCTTATAGGCACCCACTGCTGGCAGGATGGTTACGCCCCTGCCGACCTCATTCAAAATATCGTTTGATATGGATTGGTATTTATCACTGATGATATAAACCAGCTTCTTTTTGTGTATGCCCGATTCAACTGCCTGCATTACGGCAGAGGTTATGAATATTGAGAAAACGGCGTAAAAGAATGTGTCAAGACTGAATACGAGCAGGCATAAAACAACAACAATGCCGTCTGTTATAAACAACCCGAGCGAGGTGCTGATGCCAAAATGCTTTTTTAATATCAGCGGTGGGATAGATGTCCCCCCGCTGGATGATTTGTAATGGTACAAAATAGCCACAGCCAAGCCAAAAAGAGCACTTCCGGCAACCATCGAGAGCATAATATCGCTTATAAGCGTTATATGCGGGATAAGCCCTATGGCGATGGGCAGGAGGGTTGCACCTAAAACTGTTTTGAAAAACATCTCCCTGCCCAAAAAAATCAGGGCACAGAGCAAAAGCAGGGCATTGCCGGCCAATATTACAGCGGCGCGGTCCATGCCCGACAAATCCTCTAGAATGATAGACAGCCCCGTAAGTCCTCCAGCCGCGATATTATGAGGACCTAAGAACATATTTACGCTTACACCCATAATGGCAATCGCAAGTACAATAGCTCCCATTTTTTTAAGTCGTTTAAGCATTTTCAATTCTCCCGCAGCACCTTAAAATCCAAATTATTATGCCTTCCAGCTTAATAATTATACGTTTTTTTGCACCAAACGCCTCCCAATAAAAATTTTACATAGATGTATAAAAATGCGACAAAGAGAGCTTAGTGAAGATAATAAGGTGTTAACGCATTAAAACAGGCTAAAACGCTCCAAAACGAGGCTTGATACGATAACTCAAAATCCGTATCATATCCCATGTTAGCACTCGCGATGCGAGAGTGCTAATGAAGGAAAATAAAAAGGAGGCAATTATATGAAACTCAAACCCTTAGCAGACCGCGTAGTCATCAAGATGGTAGAGAGCGAAGAAACAACAAAGAGCGGAATCGTTTTACCCGGAACGGCAAAGGAAAAACCCCAGGTAGCCGAGGTGTTATCCGTTGGACCCGGCGGCAATGTGGACGGCAAAGAGGTTACCATGTACCTCAAGGCGGGCGACCGCGTTATTACAAGCAAATACAGCGGCACAGAGGTCAAGCTTGACGGCCAGGAACTGATGGTTGTCAGGCAGAACGATGTTTTAGCCGTAGTTGAAAAATAAGGGAGGAATAATAGATATGTCAAAGATGATTTTATTCGGGGAAGATGCCCGGCGTGCTTTGGAACGCGGCGTTAACCAGCTTTCAGATACCGTTAAGGTTACATTGGGACCTAAGGGCCGCAACGTGGTTCTTGATAAAAAATTCGGCGCACCGCTTATAACTAACGATGGCGTGACTATTGCCAAGGAGATTGATCTAGAAGAACCCTTTGAAAATATGGGTGCGCAATTGGTAAAAGAGGTTGCAACGAAAACCAACGATGTCGCCGGTGATGGCACAACGACAGCGATTTTGCTGGCTCAGGCGTTAGTGCGCGATGGCATGAGGAATGTTGCTGCAGGAGCTAACCCTATGATTATGAAGCGCGGTATACAGAAGGCGGTAGGTGCTGCTATAGCCAGCGTGGAAGAGAGTTCCGTTAAAGTTGGCGGCTCTGAGGATATTGCCCGGGTTGCGGCCATTTCCTCGGGCGATGACGATATAGGCAGATTGATTGCGGAGGCCATGGACAGGGTTAGCGCAGACGGTGTTATTACCGTTGAAGAATCAAAAACCGCCGATACCTACAGCGAGGTAGTCGAGGGAATGCAGTTTGACCGGGGCTATGTGTCGCCCTATATGGTTACCGATACAGAAAAAATGGAAGCTATTATTGATGATGCCCTTGTTTTAATTACCGACAAGAAAATTTCCGGAGTTCAAGATATTCTGCCTCTGCTAGAGCAGATTGTGCAAACAGGCAAAAAATTAGTGATTATTGCCGAGGACATTGAAGGAGAGGCACTTACCACCCTGCTGGTCAATAAGCTGCGCGGAACATTTACCTGCGTGGGCGTAAAAGCCCCCGGGTTCGGCGATCGTCGCAAGGAAATGCTGCAGGACATTGCTGTTTTGACCGGCGGACAGGTTATTTCAGATGAGTTGGGTCTCGACTTAAAGGAAACGACTGTCGAGCAGCTAGGCAAGGCACGTCAGGTCAAGGTGCAAAAAGAAAACACCATTATAGTTGATGGTGCCGGAAAAGAAAACGATATTAAAGCACGTATCGGTCAGATCAAAGCCGCCATCCAGGAGTCAACTTCCGATTTTGACCGCGAGAAGTTGCAAGAGCGTTTGGCCAAGCTGTCCGGCGGTGTTGCCGTACTCAAGGTCGGTGCTGCCACTGAGGTGGAAATGAAAGAGAAAAAACTGCGCATTGAGGATGCCCTCAACGCCACTCGTGCCGCAGTTGAAGAGGGAATTGTCCCTGGCGGCGGTGTGGTATTTGTCAATGCACTTTCCTCTATAGAAAAGCTTTTAAAAACCACAGCCGGCGATGAAAAGACCGGTGTGTCAATCGTTATCAGCGCGTTAAGTGAGCCCGTGCGCCAAATTGCCGCAAATGCCGGGCTGGAGGGTTCTGTCATACTTGAAAATATCAAGAATTCAGACAAAAAGGGCTATGGGTTTGATGCCCTTGAGGAGAAATACGGCGATATGATTTCCTGCGGAATTGTGGATCCGGCAAAGGTTACTCGTTCGGCACTTCAGAACGCCGCGTCTATAGCTGCTATGGTTCTTACAACCGAAAGCTTAGTATCCGACAAGCCGGAGCCTCCCGCACCGGCACCTGCCGCTCCCGATATGGGCGGCATGGGAATGTACTAAACCTTTCCCGCGCCGTACGGCGCATGGGTCCCCCGCCCCTCGCTGCACAATGCATGTGGGGGGGGCGGGGGGGCAAAGGAGTTTTTTCCTTATGGATGCCCGAAAAAAGCGCATATTAAAGGCTATTGTAGACAACTATATCGGCACTGCCGAACCTGTTGGGTCCAAGGTTCTTTCCGGAAAACAGGGACTGGATGTTTCTCCGGCAACACTGCGTAATGAAATGGCCTCACTGGAGGAAATGGGCTACCTGCTGTCGCCCCATACTTCATCCGGCAGGATACCGACCCCTTCTGGTTACCGCCTTTATGTTGATGAGCTGATGCGCCGCCGCCGCCTTACTTCCCTTGAACAGGAGGCTATATCCAAGGCGGCAAGACTCCGCGTTGCTGAATTAGATAGGCTCCTGGCCAAGGCGGGGCGTATTGTGTCTGAGCTAACCCATTATGCCGCCATAGCAACGGTCAGGCGAGAAAAAAGTATTTCTATAGACCGCTTGGAGTTGTTTTTGTCCGATACGTTTTCTTTGGTGATGGTTGCAGTGCTTGAGGGAGGGTTTGTGAAAAACCACATTTGCCGCCTTCCTTTTCCGGGTCAGCGTGAGCAGGTCAGGGCATTGTCGGAAATCCTTTCAGGATTGGGCAACCCTCTTGATGCAAATGAGGCGGATCTGTGTGCCAAAGCCGGAGTGTCCTGGGTTTACTGGCCGTATGTACGAGGATTTCTGCAAAGTCTCTCCAACCAAGAACGAGAGGTTGTTTTAACCGGTGAATCTCAATTGCTGACACACCCTGAGTTTCAGGATATTCCCCGCGCCAAACGTACCTTGGAATACCTAAGCAGTCAACAGGAAAACATTATGATCCAAATGCCTGAGGCTATGGAAAAAGATGGCATAAGGATCTCAATCGGACCGGAAAATGTAGCGGCTGAATTGGAAAATACGTCAGTAGTTATGGCTGATTACCGCTTGAGCGATGGTATGAGAGGTATGATCGGGGTAATCGGTCCAACGCGGATGGACTACGGTCATCTAGTTTCCCGCTTGGCCTACTTTGCAAAAACATTGCAGAGTTCATTATTGGATGAAAATGACCAGAAAGGGCGGTGATGGGAAATGCCCGCAAACAAGGAGCAGTCTAATACTTCGTTGCCGGAGCAAGAGGATAAGGCCGCACCGGCTTCAGGAGAGGCTCAGAAGCAAGAGCCTGAAAGCAATATTGCCCAACCGATAAATGAGTGGGAGGAACGCTTTTTACGCCTCACCGCCGAATATCAGAACCATAGGGTACGCACCCAAAAGGAAAAAGAATCGTTAGGGCTTGATGTAATAGCCCAGACAGCGGCTCAGTTTCTTGTGGTGCTGGATAATTTGGAACGCGCTCTTGAAAACAAAACCGAGGACAAAAATTACGCCAAGGGCATAGAGATGATTCATAAGCAAATGCTTGATATTCTCATTAAAATGAAGATTACCGAAATAGATGCACAAGGTGGGCAGTTTGACCCGAAGTATATGGAAGCAGCTATGCACACCGAAGATGAAAACGCCGCTGAAAATACTGTTGTCAGGGTATTTGCCAAAGGCTACCGGATGGAAGATAGAATTCTTCGTCATGCCGTGGTTCAGGTGGCAAATTAAATACAGGAAGCTTCGGTAATTGACTGAAAACAACCTCTAAACTAAAAAATGTTCGGGGCGTTTGCCCGGGAAGGGATAGAATTATATGGGAAAGATTATAGGGATTGACCTAGGAACAACCAACTCCTGTGTGGCAGTGCTGGAGGGCGGAGAGTCCATTGTAATCAGCAATGCCGAGGGTGCGCGCACAACACCATCCGTCGTGGCATTTTCAAAGGAAGGGGAACGTATGGTAGGTCAGGTGGCAAAACGTCAGGCGATCACTAACACCGACCGCACTGTCCTCTCTGTCAAGCGCGAGATGGGTTCGGATCATAAAGTGAAAATTGAAGGAAAGAATTATACTCCGCAGGAAATTTCAGCAATGATTCTCACTAAGCTTAAGCAAGATGCCGAAAGCTACTTGGGTAACAAGGTAACCCAGGCCGTCATTACCGTTCCTGCTTATTTCTCCGACTCTCAGCGTCAGGCTACAAAGGATGCCGGAACAATTGCCGGTCTTGAGGTGTTGCGCATTATCAACGAGCCGACAGCAGCAGCCCTGTCTTACGGAGTTGACAAGGAAGACGATCAGAAAATTATGGTATACGACCTTGGCGGCGGAACCTTTGACGTTTCCATCCTAGAGATAGGCGATGGTGTTATTCAGGTTTTGGCAACAAGCGGAAACAACCGCTTAGGCGGCGATGATTTTGATGAAAAGGTTATCTCATGGATGGCAGCTGAATTTAAGAAGGACCAAGGCATAGACCTGTCCGGTGACAAAGTGGCAATGCAAAGGCTAAAGGAGGCGGCTGAGAAGGCTAAAATTGAGCTTTCGGGAGTGGTTAGCACAGTTATTAACCTACCTTACATCACGGCAGATGCATCTGGTCCGAAGCATATGGACCTAACCCTGAGCCGCGCCAAATTCAATGAGCTTACTGCCGATTTAGTGCAGAAAACTATGGAACCCGCTAAAAGCGCACTGAAGGATTCGGGGGTTCAGGCATCACAAATTTCCAAAGTGCTGATGGTAGGAGGTTCAACTCGTATACCGGCAGTACAGGAGGCAGTTCAAAAATTTATCGGCAAGGAACCCTTTAAGGGAATTAACCCTGACGAATGTGTTGCCATGGGTGCGGCTATTCAAGGCGGCGTATTAGGTGGGGAAATGAAGGATATTGTATTGGTAGACGTAACGCCGCTGACGTTAGGGATTGAAACCATGGGAGGCGTATTTACCAAGATGATTGAGCGCAATACCGCTATCCCGACTAAAAAATCACAGATTTACTCAACGGCGGCAGACGGCCAAACATCGGTAGAGGTTCATGTCTTGCAGGGTGAACGCGAGTTTGCACAGCACAACACCTCTTTGGGGAAATTCCATCTTGACGGTATTCCGCCCGCGCAAAGAGGCATACCGCAGATTGAGGTTACATTTGACATTGATGCCAACGGAATTGTAAACGTAACCGCAATTGACAAGGGTACTGGAAAAGCCCAGCATATCACAATTGAATCATCCACCAACATGAATAAGGGCGATATTGAGCGGGCAGTCAAGGATGCGGAGAGGTACGCCGAGGAAGACAAGCTTCAAAAGGAAAAGGTAGAAATCTGCAACACCGCGGACAATACCGCTTATCAGGCCAAAAAGATTTTAGAGGAGCTCAAGGATATAACCGATGAGGAAAAGGAAAATGTCAATCAGGCTGTTTCAGCCCTGGAAGAGGCATTGAAGGGCGATGATGCTGATGAGATTAAGAATAAAACTGAAGAGCTTAACAAGGCACTCTTTACTATCAGCGAAAAGCTGTATCAGCAAAAACAAGGGGAGAACCCCCAAGAGAATGATCCTCCTGCAGATGGTGGAGACGGTGTTGTTGATGCCGATTATGAGGTTGTCGATGATCAATAAGCTGTTTGACATATGAAACTACCCCCGGGATTTTATAATCCCGGGGGTATTGCTGACAGCCGCATTATTTTTTGATTCTTATTGTCTTGCTTGCAGCCTTCTTTGAGTAACTCTTTAGATGTTTTTCCCATACCCTGTAATCCGACTATCGCAAACCTCACACCGTTCTGGCTTGCCAAAAGTGGTCTTGCATTTGAAACACTTAACATCCATAGATGCAACACCAAGATAGCCCTCAACCCTACAGTTTGGACAGACAAAAAATTGGTAAACCTTCCCGCAGCATGGGCATTGATATTGAACCCCTCTTTTGCTTATCATTGCACCGGACACCTCCTCTCAACAGTGCGCTATGGCAGACTTATTTCTTCATCCTCACCTTTTTACTCTTAGCTGTCGTGGAGTTTTTGAAATTGCCTGTGCCCTTGGCGACTAGCGTAACGTGATATTTTTTGCCCCTCTTTAACTTTTTGAGCTGTGTTTTTGTAAACGTGTGACTTTTCTTGTTTTTCTTGATGTTTGTTGTCACAACTGTTTTCTTGCCATACATGATTTTCAACGTGTAGCCGTTGTTGTTGACAACATTTTTCCATGTTAATTTTTTTGCGATAAGTTTTAATTTTGTGGGCTTAGAGAGTCGTATGGGCGATCTGTGATTGTCCATAGGTAGATTGTCAAGTATTTCTAAGTCAAAATCAGGCCCACCTACACCCCTCATGCCCAAGAATCGTAAAGGATCAACTTTTGTCGAACTACTATTTACATTGGGTTTTCTCACCTCAAAGTGCAGGTGCAATCCTGATGATCGCCCGCTAGTACCCATGAGACCGATTTTCTGCCCTTTGGAAATCGCGCCATTTTTAACAACTATAGAACCGTGTTTCAAGTGGGCATATATCGTTGCGTGTCCGTTTGAATGTTGAATGCTAACCCAATTGCCAAATCCTCCGCCACAAGGACAGCTCTTAATATGCGTACACCCTGTTTCATGCACTGTTACCGTTCCAGAACCGGATGCAACAATCTCATAATCTCTCCCAGCCTGAGGAGATATATCAATCCCCCCATGGTTTGGACGTCCAGTATGTGGTCCTCCATATTTCGACCCAAAATCTGAATAAACCTTATTTAGATAGGCCGGAACCGGCCAAATAAAACTATTAGAAATAGGTGGTGGCGCAACATACCGAAGATGATTCGCATTTATGTAAGCTATCATGTTCTTCCACTTGATCTTTGCGTGGAAATAAGTTTTGTAACTGCCATCTTTTTTTGGGTATTCAATTTTCTCAAGGAAAGTCACTGGTGTTCCTTTTGAGATTATGCCTGCCTCTCTTCCCGGTGTCAACGCCGCATCAGCATATAACATCCGGTCGTTTTCATGGTCTATCCATCTCTGTTCATTATGCGATGTCGTGTACGTCTCGGATAGAGAGTCCGTTGTATCCATGTAAAGCCATCCTCCGCTGTCAGCTAACAACCGTGCGTGCCTTCTTCCATCGGAATGTGTCCAAACAGAATCAACCTTCACGCCTGTCCCTCTTTTCACAGTCTTGTCAAAGGTTTTTAGTTCTAAGTCCTTATACACGTTCACATCCTTTGTCGTCCATCGCACTTCTTTTCTTGAAGATTCTGTCCAAGTACCTTGAGATGCCGTTGTAATCCCCGTACTTCGTTGGGCTGTGCCCGCGTTATAGTTTGCATTTGCCGCTGACCTGGCAAATACATAATAGGTTGTGTTCGGGTTAAGACCGCTGAAAGTCCTGCTGCTCTGCCAGCCGCTTGACGGTGTCAATGTTGATGTACTGATGGCGTACTCTACCGTCTGGTTACCGGGGTTGAATGGGATGTTGACAGAATTAAATGTGATACTAGTAGATGTCGGCGTACCGCCCACCGTTGGCACACCACTCACATCCGCTCCAGTCAACCCAGTACCCATAGCCGTCTTAATTCCTGGATTACTCCGTTTGGCTGTACCCGCGTTATAGGTCGTATTCTCAGTTGAGCGAGCAAAGACGTAATAGGTGGTGTTCGGGTTAAGACTGCTGAATGTCCTGCCACTCTGCCAGCTTGATGGTGTAGATGTGGATGTGCTGATGGCATATTGAGCCGACTGACCGGTATTGGGGGAAAGGGTGACCGAGTTCACCGTAATGCTGGAGGATGTCGGTACCCCGCTCACCGTTGGTGCACTCACATCTGCCCCAGGGGCTTTTGTAAGGGTAATTGTATGATACTCAACAATGCGGTTACTATCGCTTTTTCGTTGGTCATAGGCGACAAAAACGATGTAATACGTTCCTGTTGCTGTAGTTGATGTCGTTGACCACGATACTGTTATAATGCGTTCACCGGTCGAGCCGATATTTCCGGGTATATTTGACCAACTCGCAACAACAGTGCTGTTCGTACTGTCCCAAGAACCACGCTTCACATACACATTTGTATGTGAATACTGCTGACCCGAAACATTTGACATTCCTGACACCGTTGCCCTAAGGGTGTGCGCAGACCCGCGTGCTAAAGTCGCATTGTGCGAGGGTGAGGTGATTGTAACCGCCCCATTGATAGTTTTTAGTGGGGTAATGGTCTTTGCCGGGTTCGCGAATGTCGGCAGCAGCCCCACCACCATTACCAACGCCATAAGTATCGCCGCGAGTTTCTTTGTCCTTTTCATCATTTTTAATTTTCCTCCTTAAAATTTTTCTACAGCTTTCTTCAGCTTCGTCTAAGTGTAACAAATGTTTGTTGTATTGTCAACAATAATTTATTGTGTTCTGTTGAAAAGTTTTTCCCTGTCATATACGCTTGGCAGGGAGTGAGATTTATGTTTTTTGAAAAGTTGGCGAATTTACGGAGTGAAAGGGACCTTACACAGACAGATATGGCAAAATACCTGAATATATCACAGCAGGCGTACTCCAACTACGAATCGGGCAAATGCGAGGTAGACTTCTCCACTCTGTGTGCTTTAGCTGATTTTTTTTATGTTACGGCAGATTATCTGCTTGGCCGCGATGATGCCACCAACACTCCCTACACAAGCGAAGAAGTTGAGCTTATTTTCAAATACCGTGATTTAGACGAGCGCGGGAGGGCTACCGTGAGGCATTGCGTGAAATTTGAATTTTCCCAGAGTGCGAGACATAAAAAAACCGCGGCTTTGGCAACGTAATTTATTGAGGATTCTGGCTAGCAATAGTGTTGCAGATGAAGCTCTGGATGATCAATAGGTTGATTCACACATAATGCCAGCCCCCGGGATTATAAAATCCCGGGGGGTATTGTATATATTCAGCTAAATCAGATTTGCGCAATCCTGCCCCCCATAGAAAAATCGGTGTACAATAATTTTATTGGTACTCTCATAAATTTTATAAAGCATAATGTAATTTTTAATGATTGCACGGCGATAACCCTCGTTTTTCAGTTTGAGGCTACGGCATTCTTCATAACTAAATGGATTTTCCTCCAACCGCTCATAACAAGCATATACCTCATTTACAAAATCAACGGCAGCTTGTGGAGCAACCAATTTTTCTGCAATGTAGGAAACGATTCTGTCTAATTCCAATTCGGCATGAGCAGTAACATCTAATCTATACATTGTATTTCTCCCTAATATTTTTTAGGGATTCTTTTGCATTTTTCACCCTTCCGGCAGTGACATCAGCTTCAGATTCTGCCAGTTTGTTATATACACCCTGCATAAACAGATTTTCCTCGTACATTTGCATACTCATAATTACCATATCCCCATAACCGTTTTTGGTTATATAAATAGGTTCATTAGATTCTTTGCACAGCTGTGAGATTGCTCCAGTATTTTTCAAATCCTTTATTGGAATTATATGCGGCATAATACCGCCCCCTTTCTTGGGTATTATCATACCATAATTAAGGGCGATTATCAAGGGACAAATATAAAGCAAAAAGCAACCGCCTGCACAATGGTTACAGGTGCTATTTTTTATTGCACCTACCCAGCAGCGCCCCCACTTATTCCCTTCATTTGGCAAAAAAATAAATCCTGGGGGAGCTTTATATTTTCAGGGAGGAAATATATGAAAAAAAATATATGTATATCTGGGTATCCAGCATCGAGCAAAACGAAAGCCGGCAGTTCATTGCAGCACAGGGTTTGAAGATACCCGCCGCACAAATTTATATGGACAAGCAATCGGGCAAAAACACAGCACGTCCAGGTCTGCGAAAGTTGCTGGCTACTGTGAAATGGGGCGATACGATTGTTGTAGAATCAGTCAGCCGCTTTGCCCGAAACACAAAGATTTTTCCATGGGAATCAATTTTCAGATTTTCTAGAAATATTATGTAAACCGTGATAAAATAAGCGATATGGAGAAAGCAAGACGAATCGTGGAATATTCCGTGAGGAGTTGAGAGGACTCAAGAACACAAGGGGTATACATACAGCGTAGGGGAGGCGCTGACAAAAGTGATTTTGGGATCGCTCTGCGGGTGCGAAACACAAGTCAAATACAACAATGGGCGGCGCATGAACGAGTTTCTGTATGTTTTGGACAAACATTTCGGAATCGGACGTGTTCCCTGTTATTACTGGCTTCTTTGCTTGTTGAAAATGATA
>Ga0099364_10003043_pt1 | contig 26355 bp, 27 predicted proteins | sample TergutTh196P3_FD_73070 | JGI IMG/M metagenome (GOLD analysis project Ga0099364, IMG submission 73070) | Microcerotermes parvus P3 segment gut microbial communities from Pointe-Noire, Republic of the Congo - Th196 P3 | ecosystem: Host-associated > Arthropoda: Insects > Digestive system > Gut ...
GCACGTCTGCTATTCCGCAAATAACTAAGTCTGAAACAGTTTTGCTGATTTTTCCTTTTTCCATGTCCTGCATTAGTCGTTCCACGAGTGATATTATTTCCTCAAAACATTGTTTTTCCTCTTCCGCGGTGAGATTATTCTCTAATTTCATTGAATAAAACGGGAACATCGCATAAAGCGAGCCGTCCGACATAGTGTCACAGTCATAATCGCCGACATACTTTGTCGGAAACATATACTCTACCGGTTCAATGTTCGGCAATTCTAAGCGTATTTTCAATTCTTTAGGCGTGTTCGGGGTTTTTCTCAGATGAATAACCACCGGTGTGGGAAATTTAAGAGTTAGCGTGTCTTTAGTAACGGTTTTGCCGTGAATCACCGCGCTTCTGAAACCATATTCAAACATGCGAAATACCATAGTTCTGTCATCAGACTGTATTTCTGCATGATAGACACGCTCATTAACCTTATAAATTCAACCACAAAGCAGGGCGAACGCCGACAGGCGTGACGGGGTGGTCTAAGTAAAAGTGGCAAAATCAACATATTATGCTTAACTGCTTATAGTCCCTTTTAAAATCTCCATAATAAGGTCACAGCCCACTTTCTTTGCTATATCATAAGCCTCCTTGCCTACAGTTTTCAGTGCTTCCAAAACTTTACTTTTATCCTTTTCTTTGGCGGCTACTTTGATTTCTGTTAATTTGCCATTTAAAATCTCATTTTCATCGCTTTGTTCTTGCTTTTTAAGATGATTTTTTAACTGTTCAATTTCTTTTAATAAAACATCGTAGTCAACATTGGTTGTTTCAAAGTAATTCTGAGTAACCGTAGAATTTTTACCTGCATTTCTTCCTTGATTTCCTGTTTGTTTTGAGTTGTATGTATCACCCATCGTATTATTTCCTCCATAAAAAACATTAACCTCAATTTTGTAATCGTGTATTGTTTGCGCTAATGAAATGTCAGAATTTGTTTCATCGTAATAATAATAGCGGTTGTTAATAGCGTGTTTCTGAATTGATTTTTCCGAAAGTAAAATCCCATTATTTTGACTGACTTCTCTCGGAATATTCTCAATAAGCTTATACTGCAACTCCGGCTTATCAGATTTATAGCCCCCGAAAATATCGTTCATCGTTTCTCTTAACATTGCAATAAATTCGCTTTTACTACCGCCGACTGTTTTTATAGTAACACATCTATCTTCCTCATGAACTAAAGCGACAGTATTTTTATCGTACTTCAAAAGCACACCATACCGCCAAACCCTGCTGTTATTTAGTATTTTTTCATGATGTCTGATAATAAGACGGCAAACTGTATTCGGCGGCAGTGGTTGTTCGGAAACATACTTTATCATAAGGCTGGTTTCAATCGGGAAACCGGGTAGGGCTAACGGTTCGTCCTTTTTAAACAAAAATGGCACTGTAATTTCATCATTTTTATTCTCTTTTGAATATGCCAACTCGAATTTTTTATGTGTCATAAGTGCGAAAATATATGCAAGCTGTTCTTTGGGAAACCGTTGTTTTTCTTCTTTAAAAATGCTATCATAGTCACTAAGTGAAATTATGTATTTTGAATTATTGTAAGCCCAGTTTACGGCTGTATAAATTCCGTGGGTTATCCAATCGGGGTTGAGAACCAAGGTATCAAATCCTTCAACATCGGAATACCACAAGCATATCCCAAGTGCGTGCAAGTGATTTAATAGTTCATCATAATCCTCTTTTTTAACATGGTTTTCACTTGCAACTATTTCAAATGTTTTTTTTGTGATAAATTCATCAGTAAAACTGCCTTTTTTAAAGCGTTTTGCCAAGCTGTTTTTTACTTTATAATAACTTTTAGGCATTTTCTGTTTGTTCCACTGAGGGTTATTACGTATAAAATCAGCCGTTTTAGCACGAAATGCTTCTAACTTTTTTGTATCAGTGTCAATTGAAAAATAATCAAATTCATCTAAAATAAACGGATATTTTCTTCTTAGCGTGTTTTCTTCAATATCGGGCTTATTTTTATCAAATTTGTTTATCAAAACTAACACCGGCGCATCACCGCCGTAATTTCTGACGTGGTCAAGCCAATAATCAAGTCGATTTCTTGTCTCCGTTCGCCCGTCATACACAATTATGTACAAACACCGCTCTGAAAGAAAACAACGGTGCGCAGCATGAGTTATTACATGACCTGCAAAATCCCATATATGTGCGTTGATTGCCGGCGAATTATCGCCGCTCTCAATTTCCCAAATTGTAGTATCAACTCCGGGAGTGCTTTCATTAAGTTCAGTCATTCTATCATTTGGGTCTATCAAACGCCTTGCAAGACAAGTTTTTCCCGCTCCCTTTTCGCCGAGGATAATAATCCGTGTTTCGTTTAAGTTTTCGCTCCCCTCAATTTCCATTTTCTCAAGATACTTAGCAACCGCCGCCGCGCCCCGTTCTTGTATTTCTTCCGGAACGCTTAAACGAAGCTCAAGTGCTTCTCTGTCAAGTTTAAAACCACTTTTAAATATATCCTCATACAATTTCCCCCAATATTCACAGCCGTTGTCTTTTAAAACCTTTTGAAAATTATCCCAGATATAGCCATATATGCCGATGTCGTTATCAAATTCATCGTAGTTTTTGGCTTTAATCTTTTCTAAATCACACAGAATTATATCACGCAAATTAATATTATGTTCTTCAGCAGCATTGACAGCATAAGTGAGCGTTCTTTGGGCTTTGAAAAACCTGTAGAAATATTGTATCTTTTGGAAGGAAATAATGTCTTCTTTGATAAATCTGCCGAAATTGGTAGAGAAAACAAGGTTCGGCGAAATCGGTGGTAAGTCAATAGGAAGCGTTCGAGTTTCAGAAAGATAGTAACGATAAAGAAAATCCAAAATATTTAAAATAGAATAAAAATATGCTCGTTTTTTTATTCTTGCCCAAACGGGAAAAGCTCTTAATGAAGCTAAAAACGGCAAAGCCCTAACCACACAAAGCCATAGTAAAAACAAGTATTGCTTTATTTCTAAATTCTCAATTTCCATTTCGATTTGTTCTTCAAAATTAAGCTTTTCCGGAGTCTCTAAAGTCATATTTACACGTCCTTTCTCCCCCTACCCCATATAAACCACAAAATCCTCCCCGATATCCTCATGGGGGATTGTTTGTTCTGGGTCTGAGAAGAGTTCTAATCTTTCTGCTGTTAGTGGGGTTATTTGTGCGGTTTTGTCTACTATGAATGTGAACTCTTTTTCATCGTCTGTGCCGTGGAATTTTATGAAGCGAACTGTTCGCGTTTCTTGTGGCTCTTTGTTTAGGCGTACGTATTCGGGGGCGGGGAAGTCATCGTCGTTGCTGTATGTAAGTTTTGATTCGGTGACAAGGCGTGGCTCTTCACCTTCTTCTAAAAGATATTCTTTTACACTCACTATGAAACCGTCTTCGTCAAGTTCGTAGACAGACTCGACTGTGCCGCTTACTTCGCCTAATATGCTTTCTATTCCCTCGATGTCTCTTGTGTCGTTGTGGGTTATTATTTTGAGCGGTTCGGCAGAAATGATTTTTGCTTTTCCTATAGGTGTGTATGATACGTGCCGTGTTATATAGGGGCTGTAATATTCCTCAAAAAAACCGTCATCGAAAAATAAATATCTGCCGTGTTTGCCGTCGTCATTGAAATAAACTTCACCATCTTCAATGGTGTATTCCCAGTCGTCAAAGAAAACGTAGTTGACAATGCCGTCTTCGGTTTTTACCATCACATTTGTTTGCGTAACATCAGTGGGTTCGCCTGTGAACGAGATATAGCCGTAATACGTTGTCTCTTTGCGCGCGCTTGAATGTTTCGCAAAAACAGTATTAACGACATTGTTTTTCTCTAAATCTTCTAAGCTAAAGCCGTTTAATTCGCGCGATGCATCAAGCTCATCGCGAAGGGCATCGGCTGTTTCAAACCAGTCGCCGTATGCCGTCATGTATTCATCGGCGATTGCCCTTTTTCGCGCGGGGAGCCTGTTTTGCCTTATGTCTTCAAACTCGTTCATTACCTCTGACAAGACCTCTAAAAACTCATCTGCTTCTTCTAAAAGTGTTTGCGTGTCAATGTCGGAATCTTTTACCTCAATCCATCTTTCAATAGCCGCTTCGGCTTTGGGGACTTCTTCTTCAAGCCAGGCCTCAAATTTTTCTTCTGCTTCTCTTTGAGTTATTGCCGGTCGGTCAGTCATAAATTCGGCGAACTCAATAATGTCGTTCCAATATAGAAGTTGATGGTCATAGCCTGCTTTTCTCTCGACACTCAAAGCTTCGCTTTCTATTCTTTCTAACGCACTAACTACTAATGTTGCTATTTCTAAAAACTCGGTTGCGGCTTCGCGCTCTCGTTGTTCTTGATTGGCTTCCACAGTAGAATAAAGCCCCTCAGTCCATTCATTATGCGCTTGCTCAAGAATGGGGAGATAGTCTTTTATCCAGGTATCATAATCCTTATCGGCATCCGTTCTGCTGTCACACGCTGTCAGAGCGAACACTAAAATCACTATTAGAATTTTTTTTAGAATCTTTTTCATAAGTCTTCTCCCCTTTTTTATTATAAACTAATTATTCCAACTTAATAGCTCATCGTAAAGACCGATGTAGCATTTTGCGGATTGTTTCCAGCTGAAATCTGCTTTTAAGGCGCGATTTACAAGTGCGCCCCAGGCTTTTTTGTCGTCATATAATGCCCTTGCTCTTTTGAGCGCGTCTAACATATCGTGGGCGTTATATGTTTGAAAAACAAATCCTGTTCCGCTGTCGTCACCGCAATCAACGATTGAATCTTTTAATCCGCCTGTGGCTCTCACCGTGGGGACAGTCCCATAACGAAGCGAAATCATCTGTGCTAATCCGCAAGGCTCACTCTTGCTCGGCATGAGAAATACGTCAGAACCGGCGTAAATCTTTTTGGCAAGCGCGGGAATATAGGCGTTGGTAAAGCTCACCTTATCGGGGTGACGGTGGTGCATTTCTCCGAAGAAGTTAGAGTATTCATCGTCACCTGTTCCCAAAATAACAATTTTGAATCCCAACCCCATTATGTCGTCAAACACCGCTTTGATAAGGTCAAAGCCTTTGTGTTCAACCAAGCGCGAAATCATTCCCAAAACAGGTTCTTCACCCGGAATAAGCCCTAATTCTTCAAGCAATTTGTCTTTGCAAACCTTTTTGCCGGCTTTGGATTTAGCTGAAAATTTGGCAGGAATGTCTTCATCTTTTGCCGGATTGTACATGTCATAGTCAATCCCATTAAGAAATCCACAAGTTTTGTATTGTTTTTTAGACAGCACTCTATCCAACCCATGAGAGAACCACGGGTCGAGTATTTCAGCAGCATAAGTAGGGGACACCGTGGTGACTTTATCGGCAGTCTCGATTGCCCCTTTCATAAAGTTAATGTCACGGTCATAGTCAACAATGCTTAACATATGACGAGGAATCCCCACAATATCTTCAAGCAGTTCGTGCCCGTAACGCCCTTGATAAGCGATATTGTGAATTGTGAATACGTACCTGACATTCCTCATATTATGTTGATATTTATAATAAATCGTATGGTAAACAGGGATAAGCGCGCATTGCCAATCGTTTGCGTTAACTATTTCGGGAATATAGCCGATATGGTTCATGGTTTCAAGCACGGCGCGAGAAAAGAACGCAAAACGCTCGGCATCATCATAATAGCCGTAAATTCCGAAATCTCTCTTGAAATAATATTCGTTGTCTAAAAAATAATAAGTAATGTCTCCGTGCTTATAAGTAAAGACCCCACAATATTGCGAACGCCACCCCACGGGAACGTGGAAACTGGTGATAAACGAGAACTTTTCTCTCCACTCGGGTTTTATGTTGTTAACGTAATAGGGCATAATAACCGCACATTCATGCCCCTCAACCGCCAACGCCTTGGGCAAAGAGCCTGCAACATCGGCAAGCCCCCCCGATGCTACAAAAGGCTGCGCCTCACTTGTTGCGTAAAGAATTTTCATAATAGAACCTCACCTTTCCGGCATAAACTGCCAACTATTATTATAACATTTATCCATCGCAATGTCAAGTCAGAATTCTTCTTCTTGAGCGAATACGGTAACGTCATAAAGCTGTTCTGACATGTCTAACAACAAATTTTTATATTGGATTTTTTTAATCCACCGCGAGGGAATAATTTTTCGCCCCTTGCTCACTCCGATGAGCGCTCCGGCTAATGCGGCGCAAACCTCACTTGCGCCATCATGGTTCACGGCTAACTGTATGGCGTGAACATAGCTATCGTTGTGCAAAATTGCACAGAAAACGGCGATTGCCAACGCTTGTGATGCCGTGTGACCTGTTCCTAATTGCCCGATTGACTCACGCGGTGTAAGGCTTGCCTCGTCAAGAAGCTCTAATGCGGTTTCCAACGCCTTATAAACCTCACTATAACCCTCATAACTCGTAAGTATTTTAATAGCCCTCTTTGCCGCGTTCTCAATCGTGTCGCCGTTAACTATACAAGCGAGCATCGCGCTGTAACAGCCTGCCGAAAGATAAGCGGACGGGTTGCAGTGGGTTATTGCCGCGAAATCTGCCCCTGCTCTAAAGGCTATTTCAGGCTCATAATTGAAATAAAGCCCCGCCGTCATAACCCGTTTCAGCGCGCCGTTATCGTTATTATCGTTAATTTTCGAGTTAATTTTACCGTAATTATGTTCTTTCGCCTTTAGCAGGGCATCTATGTTCGTGTTATCTAAAGACCTGTTTTTATACAGCCCCTTTGCACGTAAAAGCCTTAGATGATATTTGTTTTTCCGCTCATCGAAAATCCAGGCATATTCCTTTCCGGCAATGCTTTTTGTCTGCGTATACAGCCAGACTTGATATGAATAAAAGACAAAACCGGTGTAGTTGATTTCTTTGCCTTTAGATTCATAATCAGCCCAGACAATACCATCGGCGGTGAAGAGCATCAGCTGTGTCGCATCGGTAAACAGCGCGGTTGCCGACTTTTTGCTGACCGCCAAATCAAGGCAACCCGCCGACTCAAACCGTTCGCATATTTCCTCAAAACTCAGTGTCCGCGCAGGGTGCCCGAAAGCATCACCTATCGCGAACCCCAAAAACGCGCCGTCAAAACGTTCTGAATTACTTATCTTTCTGCCCATTGAAACGCTTGTCCTCCTATTATCAGATATTTCCATATACAGTTCTTGAAAAGACTGTATTGTTTTTTGAGTTTAAAAGTCGCTCAAGATATTTGAAGAGTTTTCCCGGTGTTTTTATAAGCCCGGAAGGTTTTAGATTTTCGTTGCATGTTTTTAAAATTTCTCCCACCAACAATGCGCAATTTTTCGAGAAAGCGAAATATGACTTGAAGAGTCCCGAATGAAACTTTCTGAAACAGCCGTCCGCCATAAACCAAAGCTTTGAGCAATAATCTAAATCATCGGAATACGACAACAGATTGCCGGTTTCACACGCTTTCTGAAAAGGGGGTGTCCACGGATATGACTTCTCTAAGATTTTCTCGACTTCTTCTTTTGCCTTGTCAACGCCTGCACGATTAAGTCTCAACCCATAACAAACAGTGGTTCTGTTATCATAATCGGCGCAAAATCTAAGGTATTTATCACGGTCGGCGGTGAAGAAAATGCCGTGACCGAAGGTTCTCCCCAACTTGAAACTCTCTTTATCGTAGTTTCCGTATGACACTACCTTGCCGTCAAAAACAACATCACAATGCCCAAATCTCCCCCCCTCACGCAGATGAATGAGGATTTCCATGTCAGGAACGGAGTCTCTGTCAGGTGCAGGCTTTTCGCCCAAAGTACGAGTGACTTTCTTTATATATTTCGGCAACATAAAAGCCGGAAGCAAAGACCTTAATAAAACATATACCATAACTGCCGAGACAAAAATTTTCATTTTTTTCAGATATGCCCTTTCACATTTAATATTTTTTATTTATGATATTTAAGATTTTTTTGGATTGTCAGTGCGCGGTAAATTTGTTCGCTCAAAATTATTCGCGCTAATTGATGAGGTAGAGTCATTTTTGAAAGCGACAGCTTTATATCAGCGACTTCTTTAATTCTTTGCGAAAGCCCGTGAGAACTGCCTATTATAAACGTTATTTCTTTTCCGCGCGCGGCAGCGTTAAGAAGCGTGTCTGAAAATTCGTTTGAGTTTAATTCCACACCTTCAACGCATAAGGCGATTAGACATTCCCCCTTCTTTAACTTTGACTTGAGCATTTCGGCTTCTTTTAAGAGTGCCTGCTCAATCTGCTTTTCAGAAGGGTTTTGCGGAAGTTTAACCGGCTCAAGCTCAAGATAACTCAATGAGCAATACGGCTTAATTCGCTTTTGATATTCAGCTTGACATTCTTTAAACCAGCTGTCTTTATAGCCGCCCATCACAATTACTTTAATTTTCATCTTTTTATTCGGCGGTTAGCGGGTTTCTTTTTCTTTTTTGATTTTGACACCGCTGTCGCCGCCGCAATTATAACAATTAATACAGCAGCCCCAATCAGCCCGAATCTAACCCAGGGATTGTCTAAAACTCCCTTTATTTCGTCGGTGACACGGGCAATTCGCGAAAGCTCAACCGTGTCTGCCGCGATTAACTGGATTGATGCTAACGTCTCATCGGCAAATCTAAGTTCAACTGTTCCTAAAATCTGCCCTTTTTCAATCGGCGCGGTAACAGTTTGTGAGTCGGTAATCACCCTTCTTTGGATTGCCGATTGGTCTAACTCTACAGGCAACAGCGTGAAATAATCGTCTAAGGGTTTAAGCTGAATCGTGTCGGCGTTTTCGCCCTGCAACACCGGCAAGACGGCGACTACATCGTTTTTGGTCAACACATTCTTATACTCAAAAGAATCAAACGCCCATTTGTATAGGGCTATATGGTCTTTAAAGTGATAGTTTCCACGCGCTCTTGTTCCCGAAACGTCATAAAAGGGCGCGCCCATCGTTACTAACAGATAGGTGTAGCCGTTTCTTGTGGCACTTGAAATAAAACTCGCGTGTCCGTCTGTAACTTCACCCGTAATAAGATTGTGGTAAAGGTCAATGCTTCCGGTTTTTATTCCCCGTGCGTGTTCATAGTTAAAGTCAGAAGCGGGGGTAATAAGCCTGTTGGTGGAAAAAATCGAATACCCATCAGGGTTTGCTGAATTGGCAGGCATTTCATATTCATAAGAATTGCTGATTTCCATAAAAATCGGGTATTTGTCATAAGCATATTTCGTCACCAAATACATATCATAAACGCTCGAATAATTTCCCTCTTCATGAAGCCCGTGCGAGTTTGCAAATCTTGAGTTAAGACAGCCCAACTCGTCGGCTTTTTCGTTCATCATTTCAATAAAGCGGCTCATACTGCCACCGCCGACATTATAGGCTAAGATGTTCCCTGCCTCACACGCCGATGCCAACATAAGCGCGTAAAGACAATCCCTATAAGAAACATTTGTCTGCCCTGTTCTTATATCAGCGGCAGAAGCCCCAAATTTATTGGGATTGTCCGGGTCAAACTCATTCATCACAACGCCGGGGATTTCAACTAACGCATCTAAGTCTTCAACGTTCTCAAGGGTAATCAGCGCGGTCATAACCTTAACGGTAGAAGCAGGATAAAACCTTGCATCTTGGTTTTTGCTTAATATGACTGCCCCTGTTTCAAGGTTAACCATATATATTCCCTCGCTGAAAACCTCAACATCGGGGACAAAGCCGCGAATATCATAGTCTTCTGATTCAGCAGCTCCTATTTGTATGTTTCCGAGAATAAGAGAGAATATTACAATATTCATAATATTTTTAAAAAATTTAAAAAAATTTAAAGAATTTAAAGATAACATATAGACAAACCCCTCCAAAAAGTGTATAATGTAATTTAAATATAATTTATACCACGTAAATTATAACATAAAAAAAAGAAAAATGCAATATGACAGTGAAAAAAATATTAAAAATAAGAAAGAAAGGTTTAAAAAATATGAGGGGATTTGAAACTTTAATGGTACATGGCGGTTATGATGGTGATGAGGCAACACACTCTGTAACGCCGCCGCTGTATCTCACAAACGCTTATTATTTTGACGATACGGCTCACGCATCAAGACTTTTTGAACTAAAACAAGCAGGAAACATCTACTCGCGCTTAGGCAACCCCACCTGTGACTTCTTTGAAAAGAAGATGAGCGCGCTTGAGGGTGGAATAGGCGCACTCGCCTATTCGTCAGGGCATGCTGCAATATTCAACGTAATAACAAACTTATGCGTGAGCGGTGACGAGGTTGTTTCGAGCCGCGATATATACGGCGGTGCAATCAATCTTATGGGTGTGTCATTAGACAGATTAGGAATTAAGGTGAAGTTCATCGACCCCGATGACATGTCAGCATGGGAAGAGGCGGTTACAGATAAGACAAAGCTATTCTTCACCGAACTTCTCGGAAACCCACACGGGAACATCTCAGACATAGAAAAAATCGCACAAATCGCTCATAAAAACGGCATACCATTTATGGTTGACGGAACGTTCAACACCCCGTATCTTTGCCGCCCGTTTGAGTGGGGAGCTGATTTTGTGGTTCACAGTGCGACAAAATATCTGTCGGGTCATGGGCAGGTGATGAGCGGAGTGGTGATAGACAGCGGCAACTTTGATTTCAAGGGCAACCCACGCTTTCCGCTGTTTAATTCTCCCGACCCGTCTTATCATGGGCTTGTTTTCGCCGATATAGGTAAAGCGGCATTCTTGACACGACTGCGCGCACTGATTATGAGGGATTTCGGCTCTTGTTTGTCACCATTTAACGCTTACATAACGTTATTGGGCATCGAAACACTTGCTTTGAGAATGGAAAGACATTCCCAAAACGCCCTTAAAGTTGCCGAGTTTCTTTCGCGGCGCGATGAAATAGAAAGCGTGAATTGCGCTATGCTTGAGGGTAATAAGTATTACCCTTTGATGAAAAAATATCTGCCCAAAGGTTCATGCGGGATTTTTACTTTTGAGGTAAAGGGCAGCAAAGACGAGACCGCGCGCTTTTTAGACAACCTGAAGTTAATTCAAAACGTGGCAAATGTCGGCGACATTCGCACTCAGGTAGTTCACCCAGCCACCACCACCCACAGCCAATTGTCGGACGAAAACCTTAAAAAGTGCAACATAAGCGGCGGAACAGTCAGAATAAGCGTAGGTATTGAAACGGTTGAGGATATTATTGCGGATTTAGAAAATGCGTTGAAACAGATGGGGGGATGAACTGACAAACGAAAATTTTCGGGTGATAAAGCGAGAAAGTTTTTAGAAAAGGCTTGACTTTGAGCAGGGGTTGTGGTAGAATGGTAAAAGTGGTACTATGTCTTGAAAAGACAAGTCGTATCAATAAATCAAATTATTTTGCCGGAGGTATCATTGTGAGCGAAAAACAAATCAGTGCGCCACGCTTAATTTCCCTATTTTCGGGTTGTGGGGGGCTTGACCTCGGTTTCAAAGAAGCCGGGTTTAATGTGGTTTGGGCTAATGATTTTGATTCCGATGCTCAAAATGTTTATAACCTCAACTATGAATTGGGCAAACATGATGTAGAAATCGACCCGCGCGACATCTTAACCGTTGATGAAAACGACATACCCGATTGTGATATTCTAACGGCGGGATTTCCATGTCAGCCTTTTTCAAACGCCGGAAACCGCAAAGGTGTACATGATTCTCGCGGTATGCTTTATAAGGAGTGTTTACGCATTATTGAAAGAAAAATGCCCAAAGTTATTGTTTTTGAGAACGTAAAGGGGTTGCTCTCAACTAAATATGTTGATGGTCGTAATTTGGTTGAAGTTATCATAGAGGATTTATCGAAGATTGGAGGAACTGGTTACGATGTCGAGTATCGTCTTTTGAACGCCTCGGATTACGGCGTACCTCAAAATAGACAGCGAGTGTTTTTTGTAGGAGTACGAAAAGACTTGGGGCTTGCTGATTTTGAATTCCCCAAAAAACAACCGAAGAAAAAATTAACTCTGAGTAATGTCCTTGATATGCCCGATGGATTACCTAATCAAGTGGATTGGGGGTTTTCGCCGCAAGCTCTCGAAATGGTGGAATACATAACCGAGGGCGGCTCTTGGAAAGATGTGCCTTATGAACGATTGGCTCCGAGATTTCAAAGAATACGAGACAATATGAAAAAGTATCGCTCCCCTAATTTCTATAGAAGATTTTCAAGAGACGAAATAAATGGAACGATTACCGCAGCTGCACAGCCTGAAAACTGTGGGATAATACACCCAACCGAAAACCGCAGATACACCATTAGAGAAGTTGCGCGAATTCAGTCTTTTCCCGATGATTTTGTATTCATTGACGACTCACCACGGAACATTACAGCGATGTACAAAGTCATTGGTAATGCTGTTCCTGTTGTGTTGGCACAAAACATAGCCACTGCTATAATGGAGCAAGTATTTGTGGAGGTGGGTGTATAACATTAATACGGATAAAGCATATATTTTTGGGCTTATTACAGGTGGTGGTATTTTTGGTACTGCCGAAGATACATTTAGAATACGATTACCATACAAACATTGGGGTTCTTATAAACAAGACCCAAGCAGAGCGAGTCAAATATCAAGAGATATATTAAATCTTGTAAGCCCACTTTTCCGCACTATATACGGATTGTCAATTTCTTATACGGCGGTAGAAAGTGGCGAGTGGAATATTCTTTGTGAGGGTGATTTAACCTCGTTAAAAGACGACTTAACTTATTACGGAATTTCGGCAGAGGGTGAATTAAAAAAGCACGTTGAAATCGATAAAATAGTTGCGGATTTGGTTGATGTTACCGCAAAAAGGCGTTTTATTGCAGGATTAGCTGACACAATCGGAAGCATCAGAGAAAGCCAAAGACAATTTGACGAGGATAAACAAATTATTTCTTTTGAAATTGGCGGCGAAAGTTTTAATTTTGTTTGTTCGCTTTGCAAGTTACTTTATAGCATAAACTGCTATCCCGACCAAGTTTTATGGCAACACCCTAATTTTCAATGTGGTAGTAATCCTTTTTATTCAACTTGGAAAACAAAGGGTCATAAAGTTCGTGTTTTATTAGACCAATATGCTGAATTTGGCTCTTTTGCGTTTACTTCAAAAGCTCACTCATCTTTACAAAATCGCCAACTTGAAAAGCAAACTAATGTCGCTAAAAAATGCGAGGATAAGAAAATGCAAAAGCCCTCATTCACTTGCGTTCACAATGACGAAAATAGTGAATATTTGCCCACCAATATTAGAGGTGGTCACTATATTCATAACAAACACATTTGTGCAGTTCTGGGGTGTGAACACGCTCCATATAATCAAGTTTCAAATTTCATTAAGAAAGCAGAGGAATATGTTAGTCCTTTTCCTATTTTAATAAAAGGAGCGGTAGCCGATATAACAAAAATTATAGACAGTAATCCGCTTTATTCAAAAAGAATTTATACTGAGCATAATATATTGATATCTTTTTTATATTCGCAATATCAAAAGAAGGCCAATTCGCTATTGTTTTCTACTGATAACATTTCCGGTTACCCAATAAATCAAGTTATGAAAGCTGTTACTTTTTTAGTTGCCGGTCAACTAAATAGTTTAACAAAAAGCGGTGGTAGTGCCAAGGGAAAAATGGACGATTTGTTAAACCACTTATTAAATATTGATTCTAATGTCACAGTTAAAATTGAAAAGCCGAATTTGCTGACACCAATCATTATAACGCTAAATGAATATTCGGCTCTTGTGGGTGCGAGCAATCCTGTTGTTTATAAGAAATTGATTAAGACATCATTGGAAAATCGCTATAAAATAACAGTAGACCCAATAACGGAGGACGATTTAATATGAGGAGGAAAAATGAAGTTGCACATTATCCCGAAATTACAAATTTTATTGAGGCACACCTCAACAGCAATTTTCGCTCTAAAGGGATAGAAGGAGTTTCGATTTATTGGAAAAACGGTGAATTAACCTCTAAAATTAAAGAATTGATTTCTGAAAACACAGAGAAATGCGCTTGTCTTCAAAGCTATTGTAGAAAAACGCCTCCGTTAAATTTAGATATATTCGGAGTTATTACAGATGGTAAAAAATTTGAAATTATAGTTTTAGAAATAAAATTGCGTGAAAACGTTGGATTGGCGGAATGGTCGCAACTTGTTGGGTACTGTCTTGTATCAGGAGCGAAGTATGGATTGCTTGTTAATATTGATAACGGTGGCAGTCCACGCCTGATGCAAATGCTACAAACAGAACGGCATATATCACATATTCACACACTTGTAAAAGAGGAAAGCAGAGAGCACTTACTCGGTTTTATGCAATGGAATAGTTTAACTCATAATTTCGAGTATAGCAACCTTGGAATCGTGCGGTCACTGTCTGAGTTAAGCGGTCAAATTGCAGATGGATTTAAATGAAATGAGGTGTAAACCTATAAAAGCGTTAAGCCTTACAGCCTAATGCTTTTTATATACCCGATATGTAAACAGAGCAACGCATTTATCGGCTTTTTCGGAATGTATGAGGAGATTAAAACCACATTGTGCAGAAAGAGGTGTTTTAAAATGAACACTATTAGAAAAATTATATCATTTATATTGATAATAAGCTTGGGTTTTAACGCAGCAGCTGACACAGAAGACCCGGTTGAAGAGACGGTTACGGATTACCCATTTCCCGAAATGCAGGAAATGAACAATAGTGGTAAAGGGGAGTTTGAGTTTTTCATTCCGCTTCCTCGTAACAACGAGAATTTAAGAGTCAGAAATAGCAAAGGCGTGCTTGTTTACACGGCAAAAGGCGAGGATATATTTATCAACCAAGAGTATTTAGCGTATTTAGAGTATTTTGACCTTCACCCGGATTTGTTGGCTAAACCGGATAGTTTTACCGTCACCGCAATAGGCTATAACACTTTTCATGTTAGTGATGGGGTTTTTGCGCGTGTTTTATCAGACGATGGTGCGGTAGCCTATCATATAGCTGAAAGCAGGGATAAAATCAGTTTGAAATCAATGGGCAGGTCGCGGATTAGACCTTCAATTGGAGGTCTACTTGATGGAGGAACGCGATTGAGTCTTTTAGGGTATCTTGATGACGGGGAAAGCATGGTTGTCTCAGTCAAAAATTTAAAAATAAGCATACGCACTGAAAGTAAAAGTGAGTTCACTGTTACCGTTCAGCGTGATTATAGTGCTCGTCATTACCCGATATTAGATGTAAATCAAATCAACGGCTCTGATATTACAACGATAAGTTTTGCAAGGTTGAGTGAATTAAATTCAAATGTTAAATTACAACAGAGTTTTTCTTTTGAGGCAAGGGATTCTTCTGTGCCGGAGCTTCCTGAATTAGCGGACGGGTTTAACTCTGAAACATATTTTTACACAGCAACGGTCTCTAATCGAACTAAAAGCATTAGCATTTCGCCCAAAGCCGAAAAAGATGCGGTTATTCAAATTAACAATGGGGCAGGGTTTAAAACCCTCAAACAGTCAACCGCAAGAATCCCTCTTGAAGAAGGTGAAAATAATATTTCAATCAGAGTGAAGAAACAAGGTGTTTTTGATGGCATTTATAAGCTGAAGGTGACGAGGGAGGGGGTATCTTAAAAATGAACACTATTAGAAAAATTATATCATTTATATTGATAATAAGCTTAGTTTTTAACGCGGCAGCTGACACAGAAGACCCGGTTGAAGAAACGGTTACAGATTTCCCGTTTCCCGAAATGCAGGAAATGAACAATAGTGGTAAAGGGGAGTTTGAGTTTTTCATTCCGCTTCGTTATAACGAGAACTTAAGGGTTAGAAACAGTAAAGGAATACTTGTTTATACAGCAAAAGGAAATGATATATTCATCAACCAAGAGTATTTAGCGTATTTGGAATATTTTGATATCCCTCCGGATTTGTTAGCTAAACCGGATAGCTTTACCGTCACCGCAATAGGCAAAAGCACTTTTAGTGTTCGTGACGGGGCATCGGCAAGTGTTAGGTCAGACGATGGCGCGGTAGCCTATCATATAGCTAAAAACAGAGATAAAATCAAATTGAAATCAATGGGAAAATCATGGACTGAATTGGCAATTAAAGGGTTGCTTAACGGTGGGGGAGGATTAGAAATTATAGGGTATCTTGATGACGGTGAAAGCATGGTTGTCTCAGTCAAAGATTTAAAAATAAACGTGGTCACCGAAAATAAAGGCGAATATACCGTTGGCGTTCAGAGGGATTATAATACTCTTTACTACCCGATATTAGATGTAAATCAAATTAATGGCTCTGACCTTACAACGATAAGTTTTGCAAGTTTGAGTGAATTAAATTCAAGCGTTAAATTGCAACAAAGTTACCCTTTCGAGGATAGAGTCCTTCTTTATTTAGTTCGTGTACCGGGTGGGCTTTCTGAATTACCGGTCGGATTTAACTCTGAAACATATTTTTACACGGCGACTGTTGCTAATCGAACCAAAAGCATCAGTATTTCGCCCAAAGCCGAAAAAGATGCGGTTATTCAAATTAACAATGGGGCAGGGTTTAAAACCCTCAAACAGCCAACCGCAAGAATCCCTCTTGAAGAAGGCGAAAATAATATTTCAATCAGAGTGAAGAAACAAGGCGTTTTTGATGGTATTTATAAGCTTAAGGTGACGAGGGAGGGGGAGAGTGGTTAGGTTATAAAAAAGCGAGCGGAGTGAAAGCGCGGCAAGTATATTAAGGTTGGAATTTAAAAAATATTTTGGAAAGGAAATTAAAATGAACAGACAACAAAAAAGAAAAACAAATCGTATGCGCCAAGCCGCGTTATCGCCTTTGGATTTTATCAGGAAGAACTTCAATAAACGAGGATAAATACATGAACGATACTAAAAAAGCAGTTTTTGTTGTTTCGATTTCTATTATGATAATAATTTTGCTTTTTGTTTCTCTACAGTTATATGCATATAATATTGCAGTAGCCAACGGTTTATGGACTAAATTATCATATTTAGGCTGGAAAGATGTATACATTACAGAAACATGGGGAGGGTCTGTTCCTAACGAATGGGTTGTAACACGAGATGACAATATTCTATATATCACGGATAAACCTATGGACGAATATGATTATACGACATATATAGTCGGAATGATAGGAGCTACTAAGGACAGTGAAGGTTTTTTTGCTTTTTTAAGCGAGTTGTATGACGGAGAAGTAACTTATTTTGTAGGAGACACTCAAACATTCACTAATGTGAAAGGATTATTTAGCAATGATTTATTTTATCGCGGATACCCACGGTGACATCGACAGGCTTAAAAGGCTAAGGCTGAAAAAGACAGATTTTCTTATAATTTGCGGCGACTTCGGATTTATCTGGAATGGCGACAAGAAAGAGAAACAGTTGCTGAAAAAAATCGGGCGGCGACGTTATCCGGTTTTGTTTATTGACGGTCTGCATGAAAATTTCGGGCTTTTGTCTCAATTTCCGGTTGAAGAATGGAACGGCGGCAAAACCCGAATAATAAGCGGAAATCTCAGGTATTTAATGAGAGGGCAGGTTTTTGATTTAAACGGCGAAAAAGTGTTTACGTTAGGGGGTGGTTGGAGCGACGATGATGATGATGTTTTGGGCGAGGAAAATCGCGCATTGGCTGTGCCGGATTTGGCTGACCGCGATGAGAGTTTTCAAAATCTCGAAAAGCACGGGAATAAAGTTGATTTTGTGGCGAGTTTTGAGCCGCCATCTAAAATTGCGGGGTTTTTATCTCTTTCAAGAAACATGCGCGAACACGCAAAAACAATAGCGGATGAAGTTGACAAAAGGGTGGAATTTAAACGTTGGTTTTTCGGGCGATATCATCTTAACAAAGTAATTCCCCCAAGATATTTTGCGGTATATAACAAAGCCGTGAAGTCAAACATAGTATTAAAATAAAATAGTTAGGAGTGTTTTGAAATGGCAGAATTTAAATTTGAAATTGTGAAAGAATTAGGGGTAATTTCTGAAAACGCGAAAGGGTGGACTACCGAGCTTAATCTATTGAGCTGGAATGACAATCCACCCAAATATGACATACGCCCATGGTCACCCAATCACGAGAGAATGGGCAAAGGCATTTCACTGTCAGAAGAAGAGTTAGAAAGTTTAGTAAAACTATGGTCGTCACGCGATGAGGATGATAGTTTTGAGTGAGGGGAAGATTTATGAACAGCGTTAAATCAAGTGTAAATGTAAAAATAGACTCTAACGTAAAAATGCTTGCCAACCGCATTTTAGGGCGCATGGGTATAGACCAAACAACGGCGATTGATATGTTTTACAGACAGATTATTAAAGAACAACGTTTGCCGTTTCAGCCTGCGGCGGCTCTTTCACTTGACGAACAAATAATTGCGGCAGCTTTAAAACGAAACCCTAAAAGGGTTGTGCTCCCCGTTAATGAGAACGGTGATGTGGTTATCGAAAGGGAAAAACACCCTGATATTTACGAATGGGCGGTGAATGGGCAATGAAGCCTTGGAAGCGCAATGTTGCATTATTTTTGGTGGGGCAGTCTATCACCCTTTTCGGCTCTATGTTAGTGCATTTTGCGGTAATGTGGCACATCACATTACAAACGCAATCAGGCGTGATGATGACACTTATTTCAATCGCAGGAGCCTTGCCGATGGTTCTTATTTCGCCATTTGCGGGGGTTTGGGCTGACAGATATAATAAAAAGCATATAATTAACATAGCCGATGCCGCTATAGCGATTATAACGTTGGCACTTGCCATCATTTTTTCGTTAGGGTTTGAACATGTCGCTTTGTTGCTTGTGTGTATGGTCGTGAGGGCGTTCGGGCAGGGTGTTCAGTTTCCCACCGTGAACAGCCTTGTTCCGGAGATTGTTCCGCAAAAAAGCCTTACTCGCATCAATGGAATCAGCAGCGGAATGCAGTCTGTCATCATGCTCGCCGCGCCCGCGGCAGGGGCTGTGCTAATCAGCATGGCTCCGCTTCAAGCAATCTTATACATAGATGTTGTCACAGCGGCAATCGGAATTGGTATACTCTTATTTTTCGTAAAAACGCCGCCACCCAAACGCACAAGCGAGAGAAAATCTTCATTTGAAGAGATGAAAGACGGTCTGAAATACCTAAAAACCCACGCCTTTGTGAAGCAGGTGACACTCGCGGGTTTGTTATTCAATCTGCTTTTAGGGCCCGCCGCGATTCTGACATTGCTACAAGTTGTAAGAAAATTCGGCGAAGAACCGTGGCGGTTGGCGGCAATCGAATTGGCGTTTTTCATCGGCATGACCTTGGGCGGACTGCTGATAGGAACATGGGGCGGCTTTAAAAACAAGATTCACACAAGCACACTCGGCGTTGTTCTTAATGGCGTGTTTATTATAGGAATGGGTCTTTTGGGTAATTTTTGGCTATATCTTGGTTGCATGTTTTTGGCTGGAATGTCAGTCCCAATATTTAATGCACCGCTTATGGCACTCTTACAATCTAAAGTCAAACCCGACTTTATGGGGAGAGTGCTTTCGGTGATGACAATGATTTCAGCCGTGGCAATGCCTATAGGAATGCTTGTCTGGGGGCCGCTCGCCGATAAAGTCTCCATTGATATTTTGCTCATAGTGAGCGGAAGCGGCGTGTTCGGAATAGCCGCCATATTTACTTTCAGCAAGACATTACAAGAAGTTGACGAACAATTGACAATTGACGAACACTAAATACAGAACACCGCGTAAAGCGGAACAATTTTTTTGCCATCTGTAAAACCGAAATTTTTAGCGGACAGCTTAATAGAAAACTTAGGGTTGTAGTTTTCTATATATACTTTCAAGCTTTTCGCTTGCGTATTGTCCGCGCTTTTCACTTCAATCGGGATTATAACGCCATCGCGCTGAATAATAAAATCAATCTCTGCGCCGCGTTCGGATTCCCAATAATAGGTGGTATAGCCGTTCATTTTCAAATGGACATTGACATAATTCTCTGCCATACCGCCTTTGAAATATTCAAGTTCATCGGACATATACAGAACATCTTGTGGGATTAATTCTTTTTTTGCACAAAGCAACCCCAAATCCGATACATAGATTTTGAAAGCATCTATATCCTTGTTATCATCGAGCGGCTTGCGTGGGCGCAGAATTTTATAAACTCGAGAAACAATACCGGACAGGCTCAGCCATTCAATAGCGTTCTCAAATTCAGCCGCCCTGCCGCCTTTTTTAATCAACTTATATTGAAAGCGTGTGTTCTTTTTGGAAAGTTGAACGGTAATATTATTGTAGGCAAGGCGAGTTTTCTTTATTTCGTTTTGACTGTTATACTTACTCATATCATCGAGATAATTTTCTAATATTGTGGATTGGGTATTGCGAACAAGGACATAGTTCGCGGTTTCTGCAAATTGCATTACACATTCCGGCATACCACCCACAACGAGATATTGGCGGTAATATTGCATAGCCAAATCATGGAGGGCAGTCGGCATAGGAGAATTTGTTTCAAAGCACTCTTTGATTTTTTCCGATAAGGCTTTTTGTCCCATAGCGATTAAAAACTCTTCTATATCCATCGGGTGCATTGTTTTTAAGTCTACTTTTCCGACAGGGAAAGAAAACTCCGCGCGGTTGACTGCAACACCAAGCAAACTCCCTGCTACAATTATATGATATTCAGGGGCTTCCTCACAAAAGTATTTGAGAGAAGTAAGCGCGCGTTCGCAAATTTGCACCTCGTCAAAAACGATTAAGGTTTTTTCTCTCACAATCGTCTCCCCCGAAATATGAGAAAGCAATGGAACGAGATAAGCGGGGCTGATGTCCTCATCAAAAGTTGCGTTCAACTTTTTGTTTCTCTCAAAGTTAAAATATGCCACGTTCTCATAATTATTGCGCCCAAATTCAAGGATTGAGTAGGTCTTCCCCACCTGCCTTGCCCCTTGAACAACAAGCGGTTTTCGGTGAGGGCTATTCTTCCATTCTTTAAAAAAATGCGTTATTTTACGTTCCATAATTTCAGGCTCCTCCCTAATTATACTCTATAGTATAGCACACACTCATGTAAAAATCAAGCATTTTTAAATAAATATTAGCGTTATATTACACGAGTTGTTTTTAAAAAACCGCATTATTCAACACAACATAACGCCGCAGTGAAAGTTGACAAAAAATCGTCAACCACCACCACGGCGTTGTTTATCTTACAAATCAGTCATTTCACTTCAACAATAGTAATATTCTCTGCCGGTATAGTTATTTCTGACAGTAGCACGGATTTTATTTTAGCCGCATCTTCGGGAGTTAGTGCGCCATCAGATTTCACTAAGATGTTAGCCCCTTTGTCTGACAAATAACAAAGCACATCTTCAAAGCCTTTGGCTCTTAACACGGTTTCTACTTTTGACTCGCTCTCAATGAAACTGCTTAATCTGCCGACACTTTGCGCTATAACCTGCCTTGCCTCAGGGGTATTTTCGCCTATCAACATTGCCTGCAAAAATTCTTTAGCTTCATCGCGGCTCTCTTGCTTATCAAGTCTTGCGCGTGCGAAATAAACGTCTGTGCTATCAATGGGGGTGGCATTCCCACCTGAAACAAATTGAGCGTCACCGTATTTTTCCTCTCCTTCGGCAGGCATAAGCTCAATTTCATTTGAACCCAACAGATAATTGGCATAAACCGCAACACCCAATATAAGTGTTAATCCCGCAATTATTATTTGTTTTTTAGAAATAATAAGATTTAAGCGCGGTCTTATTTTCAGCTTTTTAAAAAATTTTTTCATTTGCTAATTTTTCTCCTTAATTTAAAATTATGAAATTACTGCCACCCTGGCAGTGCTTATTCCCAAAACTTTTGACACGGCATCGACTATTTTCTGTCTTATAATAATATTATCTGAGCCCTCGCAAACCACCATTGCCCCGCGCACTCGCGGCGAAGCTGAGTTGTCGTCAATGTCTTCAAGTGTAATCATAACGCTTATACTTCCGGCACCGTCTATTTCTGAAAGAATGTCTCCTAAACGCTGTTCGAGCTTTTGGGTATAGTCTCGCACGCTTAGGTTTTCCGTTTCAAAAAAACTTGAAAGAGCAATCACCACGATTAACGCCGCGCCAATAAAAAAAATTATTCTTACCGCCTTGTCGTTTTTTAAAAGCGCATCTAACTTTTCCTTAAACATTTTTAGACTCTCCCAATTTACCTTGATTTGCTTTAAAAGTTTTTAGACTCTCCCAATTTACCTTTCTATGATTTCCACTTTGACATTTGCTCCGACCTCGCTTTTTACAAGTCGTTCAGCGATATTTGCATCAACCCCTTCCGATAAGACAAGAGTTATTTCATTAATAGATATGTCGCCCTCGTCCGAAATATTAATAATTATCGAAATTTCATTTGGCACAATACCCCTTTCTTCAAGTTTTAGTTTCAACCTTTCGGTTATTTCGCTCTCAATTTCGCGTTTTTGAACCCTGCTCAACTGTCCCGAATAGTCGATATACACACCTTCGCGGCTCTCGAAAACCCCGGATATATCAATATCAAAATTGTTATCAGTGATAAGAAAACTTATTCCCAACAAAAACGTGCAGGTTATTATAAAATCCATTTGTTTTTTAAAACTGTTATCGGGAATTAACATTTTTATTGCAGTAATGGCAACTGCATAAATCGCAATATCAAGCAAAACCGCCCTCATCTCTTTATTCTCCCCTCCCTATTACAAGAATAAGTGCGATGGATACCGTTGCAAGCAGAGAGAAACAGGTAATTAGTGCGATGACGATTTTAATTACGTTTTCGCCGCTTTTTATAAGAAGCGACAATCTTGATAACCCGAATAAGTCGCTCACGCTGTGGGATATTGTCAGCGCGAATTTATAGCAAACCGCCAATATTATTGACGGCGCGATAATTACAAGCCCTGCGATAATCCCGAAAGTGCCCGTGCTTGCTTTGATTACCCCCATACTGCCCCTAACAGTGGCAAGTGCATCCCCCACCGCGCTTCCGATAAAGGGAACTGCCCCCGAAACTGCAAACTTTGCCGCTTTCATGCCGACACTATCCGCTGATGCCGTCACCATGCTTTGCAGCGATAACATTCCGACAAAAATCACCGTTATTAATCCTAAGCCCCAAACGACAACACTCTTTATTAAAGAGGCAAGCTTGTCTATATTAAGAGACGGCGTTATTGCTCCTGCCACCGAAATACCCAATATGCAACCGGTAAGCGGTGTCAAAACCGCCGCCACCACCTGCATGAAAAACTGAATCGCGACCACCATAATTGATGCAAAAAGTCCTGCCGTTGCCAACTGTCCCGTTATTGCCATTATCCCTGCAAACACCGGAATAAACGTACCCAAAAACACGCCCCATGCCGAAAGCCCTGCCACAATACTCAAGACACATTCTGATATATGAGTGCTTATCATGACCGCCCCTGCCACCACGGCGACTATTGCAAACGCATCCCCTGCACCGTTAGAAGCACTTGACTTAAAACTGCCGGAGGTATCTCTCAGCGACTCTAAAGCGGCATACAGCAACACAATCCCCAAAAGCGAAAAGAGCATTACGAGCGGCTTTTTCGCCTGTTCTGAGAAAACACCCACGATATACGAAAAGACATCGCCTGCCCCCATATTCAGCGCGCCGCCATTATCGGGTGAGACATCATATTCTTCTAAAACCCGTGATGCTTCGTCAGGCAATGCCTCGTTCAATTTTGCTGCCCCGTAATCATCTATATCGGGTGGAATGTCTTGTTCTCCTGAAATTTGCGCGGCGGTGTTCGGCTCACTCTCCTCGGCGAGAACGGGGATATAGAGCATTGCCGCGCAGATAAACAATACGATTAAAAATGCTATTACACTTTTCACGTCTCCCCTTCCCTTCCCTTTTTTAGATTAATTTCGTTATTAAGGCAACTAAGTTTTCAAACAGCGGCAGCGATATGGCGACTATTGCAATTTTGCTTGCCATCTCTAATTTCCCGGCGATTGCACTTTCTCCGGCATCTTTGCATACGTCTATCGCTAATTGAGAAATATAGCAAATTGCTAACGCTTTCAGCAGAATTTCTATATAAATTCCGTTAAGTCGTATAGTATTCGTCAACTCTGTTATTGTATCTAAGACAGGAGAAAGTGCCGATATTGCCGCTATAAGAATCATTACCCCGGCAATAAGCGAAATATAAATCGAAAATTCGGGTTTATACTGTTTCAAAACAATAGATAAAATCGCGGCGATTACCCCAATCACTATGAGAGAGATGATGCTCATTTTTTATGCTCTCCTCTTCTTTTTTACGACAGGCCGAATATTGATTTTATTGTATCAAACAGCATGGCGATTTCTTTAATCACCATCATCAAGACAACGATAAGCCCGGCTATAGTGGTCATCATTGCCTGTTCTTCGCGCCCAGAATGTTTCAGCAGTTGGCTTAAAACTGCTACGATAATTCCTATTGCGGCGATTTGAAAAATTAAATCTATTTCCATAGCCGCCCCCTTTCTTATGCCTTCTGTAGCCGAAATAAATTTCAGACGGAAAAATTATAAAATTATTACCGCAACCAAAAGCCCTATGAGCATTCCGACACGACGATACATTTTCCCTTTTTTCTCTTCTTCTTTTCTTGCTGTTTCAAGGCTGTCTCTTAAGAGCTGTCCGTTTGCTTCAAGCATAGCGATTTGCCCTTGCGCATCACTTCTTCCCAACGACTTGCCGACTGACAATATAATCGTTTTATCATCATCAGAAAGTGGCAACCGCATGGTTTCGACATTCCACACCGAATCAAACGGAGTTTCAGGCAGACAATCAGAAATGTTTTTCAAAAACTGCGAACGGTGTGAAAATTTTTCTATAATCTTGAACAACTCTGTTTTATTACAGCGTATTTCTGTTTGAATGTCGCGCAATATTGAACATAACTCGCTGAGTTGTTCCGACCTTTGTTTAAGGCGCGCTGATTTATACAGCCCCACGGCAGAACCCAAAAACACCGCCGTGAGTGCGCCGAATATACTCAATCCTGTCATATTTCCCAAAAGCCTTTCAACTTTCCAATTTCCGCGCCGTCGCCCAAAAGCGCGATATGACTTATTCCGCCTGATTCTATAATGGAGGCGAGCCGCGATTTTTTCAAATCAGCGTAACTTGAACAATGCGCCGTCAGCAACAAACGCACGCCGCTGTTGACACAAAGTTCGATTTTTTTATGTTCAAACCCGATTTCGTCACAGGCTATAAAGTCGGGGGAAAGTGTTCGCAGGGCTGTTATAAACCCTTCAGCTTTCGGGAAACCGTCTAAAACATCGGTGTTAGCTCCTAAATCAAAGTGCAGTTTTCCGTTCGACTTCGCCGCCAACTCACCTCTTTCGTCTATAACCGTGACCTTAGAGCTGTCACCGATATTGCGAACTAAATCTCGAAGCATTGTAGTTTTCGCGCTGAGCGGTCGCGCGATTAACAATAGCCCTTTTATTTCAACGGGGCTTTGCATAAAGCGCGAAAAAAGCATATCAGAACACCCGATAAACTCGTTAGCTACCCTGAAATTCATTGAAGTGAGTTCACGAATATTTTGAACCGTCTCGCCGTTCATAACGGCAGTTCCGCAAAAGCCCACCCTATGACCGCCGTCAATGGTGATATAGCCGCTTGCGAGTTGCTTTGCGTATGTATGGACAGAATATCGACAAATTATTCTTAAAATTTCTTCTAAATCTTGCGCCGTTGTTTTAATGTCAAGCCGCACACGCTCAATCGGATTAGTCAGCTCTAATGTGACAAATCTCCCCTCTCTCAACCTTATTTCCTGTATTCTCGCCTTAGTTGAACCCGACAACACCGCAAGCTTTTCATAAACATCAGGCAGATAGCCCGAAAGCGACTCTAAATTCTTTTTCTTAGCACTAATCATGTTTTCAAACATCCTCCGCTTTTTATATACTTGTCCTTAATTTTCTTTTAATTCTATGCGGTGGGAATAAAAAAAAGAACACCGTTTAGAGCGGTTTCTTTTTGATGATTTTTGATTTTTTTGTTGGAATGTCTTGCGAAAATCTTCGGGTGGGGTGGTGAGAAGGGCGTTTTATTTTAAACTCTCACCCTCCACTCTCAACAACCACCGCATAAACAAAAACCTTATTCTCCAACGCCGTCATAGCTTCATCGCGCAAAATACCTAATGCCCGATATTTCGGCAACATTTCAAGCAACTCTTCCGGCGTGATTCCTGCTTGCGCGTAAGCAGATGGCTTGTT
>Ga0099364_10003044_pt1 | contig 26354 bp, 22 predicted proteins | sample TergutTh196P3_FD_73070 | JGI IMG/M metagenome (GOLD analysis project Ga0099364, IMG submission 73070) | Microcerotermes parvus P3 segment gut microbial communities from Pointe-Noire, Republic of the Congo - Th196 P3 | ecosystem: Host-associated > Arthropoda: Insects > Digestive system > Gut ...
TCACCGGCCGGCTCCAGCTTGACCTTCTCCACCCGGCCGTCGGCCAGCCGCACCGCCGCCCCGGTGTTCACCGTCCCGAAGTCCACCGCCAAGATCCAGCCCGGCATACCCTAAGACCCTCCCACGCGGCACGTCCGCCAACCGGACACCATCCCTTCCACCCTATGCGCAGATCGTCCCGCCGACGGCCAAAACCGTGTTCAGATCCTGATACACGCCGCCAGGCCCACCGCCCGTCCGGCGCCGGTCCCAGTTCGTGGGTTCCACGCCGATCCACCAGTTCGAAACGGTGGAACGGCGCGGAGGCCACGAACCAGGGCATCCTTATCGGCCCATCTTTGGCGGCATCTCTCGCGACAGGCGGGCGTAGTGGACAGTTCGGCAAGTAACTTGCCGACATGCCGGCAAGTTACTTGCCGAACTGTCCACTGGGCGGCGCACCCGAGACGGTGCCCCAGGCTCGGGACCTCGTCAGCGGCTCAGCGCGAACTGCGGCAGACGGGCGAGGCAGCCAGCGGCAGACGGGCGACATGACGAGCGGCAGACGGGCGATGCCAAGGGCGGCAAACGGACAGACGAACACTCGCAAATCCGGTTGTGGTCTGCCATGATGGTCGGATGGCACAGGTTCCACAGTCACCCCTCGGCGAGGTCTTGCCCCGTCGCGCTGCGGTGCTGGTTGCCGAAGCCCTGGCCGATACCCGGGTCGTCCTGGTCAACGGAGCGCGCCAGAGCGGCAAGAGCACTCTTGTCGCGCAGATCGCCCGTGCGTGCGGCGCTGCATGGTTCAGCCTGGACCGCCAGCAGACGCTTCAGTCTGCGCGCCACGACCCGGAGTCGTTCGTGCGGCAGGCCCAGCCGATGGTCATCGACGAGGTACAACGGGCGCCCGAGCTGTTCCTCGCGATCAAGGAGCTGGTCGACACCCGCTATGTCCCCGGAGGGTTCTTGCTCACCGGATCGTCCCGGGTCCTCGCGCTGCGAGGGTTGCCCGACACACTCCCTGGTCGGATGGAGACGATCGAGCTGTGGCCACTTTCTCAGGGGGAGATCGAAGGGGCACCCGACGGGCTGGTCGATGCTCTGTTTGCGCACGGTCCCGAGGTGCAGCACGCCTCGACCCACTCCCGTGCCTCCTACGCCGAGCGGATCGTCCGCGGAGGGTTCCCTGAGGCAGTAGCCAGAACCGGCCGACGTCGGCGCCGTTTTCACCGGTCTTATGTCGCCGACCTGATAAACCGCGACATCATGCAGATGTCGTCTATCGAGCGTGGCCACCAGATGCGTACCCTGCTCGATGTGCTGGCAGGTCGGTCGGCCCAGATCCTCAGCGCCCGCGCCGTGGCCCAGGACCTCGCTGCGTCGCCGAGCACGATACGGCACTACACAGGTCTGCTGGAGGAAGTGTTCCTCGTCAAGCAGATCCCTGCCTGGTCGAGAAATATCAAGACCCGAGCGACGTCCAGACCCAAGCTGGTCTTCGTCGACTCGGGCGTCGCCGCTTCCCTGCTGAACCAGGACGAAGAAACCTTGCTGCGCCTCGACGGCGCCATCGGCCCGCTGCTCGAAGGTTTCGTCGCGATGGAGGTCGCGCGGCAGTGCTCGTGGTCGGACGACGAGACCCAGATCTCCCACTACCGCACCCGCGACAACGTCGAGGTCGACCTGCTGCTCGAACGTGGCCGCAAGGTCGTCGCCATCGAGGTCAAGGCGTCGGCTACCGTCCGCTACGAAGACTTCCGAGGTCTGCGGCACCTGGCCCAGCGCCTGGGGGACGATTTCGTCGTCGGCGTCGTGCTGCACCTCGGTGAGCAGACTCTCCCCTTCGGCGACCGGATGCGTGCCATGCCGGTCAGCGCCCTGTGGGAGGTCGCGAGGTAGCCCAGACATCCACGAGGCATCTACTCCTGGGACCCGACTTGGGCCAGCTTGGGGCTGCCCGGCCCGAGCGGTGATGGCGTGCGGTGCGGGCGTCGGGTGGTCGACGAGGAATCTTCAGGTCCGGGTCAGCGCGACGGCGGTCAGGGTGTCCGGTTCGACCTCGGTGAGTCCGTTGTCGCGGATCGCGACGGTGCCGGGGCGTCTGGCGGCCTTCTCCAGCAGTTCGGGGTCGACCAGGGAGACTGGGGGACCGGCATGCTCGACGAGGGCGTCGACCTCGCCGCCCATCCCGTCGGCCTTCGGCAGGGCCCACGCCATCAGTGCGTGCGCGGCCTGTGCGGCGGCCTTGCCGGTGGTCAGGTCGTCGCGTAGCAGGAGCGCGACGGGACAGTCGTCGTCCCCGGCCAACGCCGGGTCACGCGGCAGGTCGGTGCCCGACACCTGGAGGCGGACGATCTCACGCGGCAGGTCGGTGTAGCGCACCGGCGGCAGGGCTACCGCGAAGCCGGGGTCGCCGGGTCTGCCGACCGTCACCGAGCCGGGCATCTGTGCCAGGGCGAGCACCTGGGCGGTCTTGGCTCGGCGTACCGTCTTGGTGAACGGACCGGACAGCCACACAGCCCACACCTCGTCGAGACGACCGGCGTACCAGCACAGCACCGAGGCGACAGCCGCGGCGCGGATCGTCGCCAGGTGCGTGCCCGCCTTGTCGACGACGATCGGCTGCACGAGAGCATCGGAGTCCACGGCCTCAGCCTAGGTGCGTCAGCGCGAAGCCGGTCGCGGTGCCCACGGCAAGTGGAGTTCGAACAGGTGCGGTTGAGGGTGTGGTCCAACCAAGCAGTCCTCCATCCGCACCGGATGTGCTACATTAGGTGCGTCTCGCAGGAGCTGCTTGGGAGGCAGTCGTGACCACCTCAACGTTCAGCGTCCGGATGGACCAAGATGTCAAGCACCAGTTCGACGCTTTCTGCGCCGACGTGGGGATGACCGCGTCGACGGCGATCAACATGTTCGTCCGCGTCGTGGTGCGCACCCAGAAGCTTCCCTTCGAGGTGTCGACGGGAACGCCCGCCGAACAAGACCTGGTCGAACGTGCCAGAGACTTCGACGCCGGGCGCAACATCGTCACCCGCGACCTGATCGAGACCTGACGGCGTGCGCAAAGACTGGCACGAGGGGGCGTGGGACGACTATGTGTGGGTACCAGAGCTCGACTCCAGCTCCGAAAGCTGATCCGAGCTAGGCGTTGATCCAAGGAGGAACTCCTCCGGCCTGGGTCAGTGCGACGGCTGTCAAGGTGTCTGGTTCGACCTCGATGAGCCCGTTGTCGCCAGAGCGACAAGAGCACTCTTGTAGCGCAGATCGCTCGTGCGCGCGGCGCTGCATGGTTCAGTCTGGACCGCCAGCAGACGCTTCAGTCTGCGCACCACCCCGGTTGCTGTGGATGCGATCAATGAAATACTGGGTGTAGCGCAGGCAATAGCCTTCACCAAGGTCGCTCAGGCCATAGTACATGTGGAAGAACGGGCCGTCCTGGTCCTCAGGCTCGGGCCAGGGGTCGGGTTTCTCGTACAGCGTGATAACGAGCGAGCGAAAAAAGCCTGCTTCTTGGGGGCGTACACCTCGGTGTCCCTGGCAAGAAGGACACCAGCGTCGGGGCTGGCGTCGAGCAGGCCCAGCCTCAGGGTGCCTACACGGTTTGTTCGCCTCGTCGTAGGCTTTCCACGCCGCCACGTGCGCATCGGCAAGCTCGCTGGTAGTGGCTCGCCCGGTGTGGTACGCCTCCGCGACGTCCAGGAGGGTCTGTCCCTTCGCAGTCGCCTCGGGACTGAGTGGCACCTCGGCGTCTTCCAGTATCAGCCGCAGAAAACCGATCTCGATCGACATCAGTTCTTCAAATGTCACTTGATCAGTGTCGACCGCTTCCTCCAGCTGGGCGGCGGCAACGATGTCCTCCCTGGAATGGAAGCTCGGATCCATGAGCCAACCTTACCAGGGGTGAGGTGCTTGGACACCGGCTGTACCGGCGACCGCCTACCCGCCCGGATCCCCCTGACCGTCCGTGCGACACTTCCACGTCAGAGCGACACTTCGAACTGTCGCTCTGACGTGGAAATGTCGCACGGACTGGCACGAGGGGGCGTGGGACGACTATGTGTACTGGCAGACCCAGGACAGAAAGACCCTGCGGCGCATCAACACTCTGGGCAAGGCCCTCGAGCGCGGCGACGGTGAGACGGTCGGCCAGCCAGAACTTCTCAGAGGAGACGTTGTCATCGCCACCAGAGCGGGCTCCGCCACCAGGGGCCGTCGTGGTCGCCAGCGATGCGGGTGTCGGCCTGCCGGATCAACCGGCGTAGCTCGCGGGCAGGGCGTGACGGCGCCTGGCGAAGCAGGTCGTCGAGGATGTCGCGGGTCTCTGCGGTCGGCCGGTTGCAGCCGCAGCAGTCCCAGATGCCGCAGCGGGTGATCGACGGTTCGAGCACGGCTGTCGCCCGGCACCAGGCGTCGATCGCGCGGAACAACCTCCCGCGCGAGATACCGTGCATGTTCTCGTGTCGTAGAACGGCCGCGCGAGCAGTTCCCGACAGGTGTGCACCGCCGACCGGGAGTCGTTGGAGCGGGGCTGCTAGATGCGGACGGCGCTGCTGGGCCTCGGCGCGCAGCCGGGAGGGACGCCTACGAGGCATGTCCTTTCGCGGTCGTGTCCATGGGGCCAAGCCTACTCGATGGCGGCCTCGCCCAGCCGTGCTGTTTCGCTGGTGCCGGTAGGCCGGTCAGCCAGTGTCGGACTTTGCGGGGTCGATCTGGTCAGCCCATTCGGTGAAGCTGACGATGATCTGCTCGCGGCGCGCAGCATCGACACCGTACCGGGCGAACTCTTTGGGGCTCCAGTGCCCGACCTCGCGGAACCGTGCCGCGAGCATGTCGCGGTCCATCGGCAGAGCCTCTTGCTGGTCGCCGATCGCGAGTACCTCTTCACGGGTGAACCGGCCAGAGGTCACCACGGTGTCGATGTCGATGAAATCGCGTGAGTACCCGCGTGACCACAGAGCGCTCATCTTGCCAGCCACCGCGTCGCGCACGTCGAGAACCGGGCCGACCGCGATGCGTGCTGGTGGGAACTCCCGGTAGTTCGCACCGAGCTGGATATCGCTGGACTCGCCTGTCGCACGATCGGTGAGATGCATGTCGGCGAATGTCGGCCCTACCGTCCTGTCCTCGACGTCGAACCCCGCATCGACCAGGGCGCTTCGCACCCGGGTGACCGCCTCGGCGAACCTGTCGGGCTCGAACTGGTTGGTGAACAGATCGACATCCATCGACGGCCGGTCTCCCATGCCGTTCGCGGAGATCGCATACCCACCCGCCAAGACGAATCCGAACTCTTCGGCCTCGCGCAGTCCGACCGCCGCGATGCGCTCATGGATCTCGCGCACTATGCGATCTGTCTCATGGTGGCGGCCAGTTCTGGGAACTTTGCTTCCCAGATCGCCCGGCACTGCTGCGGCAGCATCAACGTCGGCCACAGCTCGACCAGGGCCGTGCGGTCCAGGAACGCTGCCTGCTCTGCCGCCGTCGCTGACTGGACGACCTTGACGTACAGGCTCCACCGTTCTGATGCGTCCGCGATGTCGTACACCGGGTTCAGGCCGGTGTCGATGTGTTCCTGCACCCTGACCGTGCCTGACGTCGGACCGTGCAGGTCGTCGAGGGAGGCGGGGGTGTTGTACGGGATGTGGTCGGCGTAGCGCCAGCCGCGGGGGACCAACGTCTCGGACATGATCGGCTCCTTCCTGCGACCAGGGTATCGGACCAGGTTCTGGGCCTCGGCTGATCAGGTGATGACGAAGCCCCCGGCGCACCGTGGACGCCGGGGGCTTCGAGCAGGCACAGGTCAGTGGGTGCGGGTGAGGAGGGCCCGTTTGACCTCGCTGATGGCCTTGGTGACTTCGATACCGCGGGGGCAGGCGTCGGTGCAGTTGAACGTGGTGCGGCAGCGCCAGACGCCTTCGCGGTCGTTGAGGATCTCCAGGCGCTGGGCGGCGCCCTCGTCGCGGGAGTCGAAGATCCAGCGGTGGGCCGCGACGATGGCCTGGGGGCCGAAGTACTGGCCGTCGGTCCAGAAGACCGGGCAGCTGGTGGTGCAGCAGGCGCACAGGATGCACTTGGTGGTGTCGTCGAACCTGGCCCGTTCGGTGACCGACTGGAGACGTTCCTTGGTGGGTTCGACCCCGGTGGTGATGAGGAACGGCTGGATCTCGCGGTAGGAGTCGAAGAACGGCTCCATGTTCACCACCAGGTCCTTGATCACCGGCAGGCCCTTGAGCGGTTCGATCTTGATGGGCTTGCGCGGGTCGAGGTCCTTCAGCAGGGTCTTGCAGGCCAGCCGGTTGCGGCCGTTGATCCGCATGGCGTCCGACCCGCACACGCCGTGGGCGCAGGAACGACGGAACGTCAGGGAACCGTCGTGCTCCCACTTAACCTTGTGCAGCGCGTCGAGCACCCGGTCGGTGCCGTGCACGGAGATGGTGAACGAGTCCCAGCGCGAGGTCGGCGCGGGGGCGGGCTCGCCGTAGCCGCCGGACGGGGCGTCCGACGGGATGGACCGCAGGATCTTCACGGTGACGTCGAACGACGGCACCGCACCGGCGGCCTGGGCTTTGGTCTCGGTCGTGGCAGTCATCAGTACTTGCGCTCCATAGGCTGGTACCGGGTCTGGGTCACGGACTTGCTGCCGAACACGACGCGGTAGCCGTCGGACAGCGAGTTCAGCGCGAACGGGCCGGTGGCGTCGCCGTCGGTCCCGTCGTCGTCGGCCGGGCGCCGGTAGGCCAGCGTGTGGCGCATGAAAGCGGCGTCGTCGCGCTTGGGGTAGTCCTCGCGGAAATGACCGCCGCGGGACTCCTTGCGCAGCAACGACCCGAGCACCACGACCTCGGCCAGGTCCAGCATGAAGCCGAGCTCGACCGCCTCCAGCAGATCGGTGTTGAAGGCCCGGGACTTGTCCTGCACGCACACGTTGCGGTAGCGCCGGACGAGCGCCCGCACATCGGCCAGCGCCTGCTCCAGCGAGTCCTCGGTGCGGAACACCTGGGCGTTGGCGTCCATCGTCTCGGCCAGGGCCCGGCGCAGCTCGCTGGGCTTCTCCCCGTCGGTACGGTTGCGGATCGCCTCGAGCTCGGCCACTACCGCGCCCGCCGGGTCGGCGTCCTCGGGCAGCCTGACGAAATCGGCGTTCAGGGCGTACTCGGCTGCCGCGATCCCGGCCCGGCGGCCGAACACGTTGATGTCCAGCAGCGAGTTGGTGCCCAGACGGTTCGAGCCGTGGACCGAGACGCAGGCGCACTCGCCAGCGGCGTACAGGCCCTTGACCACGTCGTCGGCGTTGCGGAGCACTTCGCCTTCGACATTGGTCGGGATACCGCCCATGAGGTAGTGCGCGGTCGGGTAGACCGGCACCGGCTCGGTGTACGGCTCCACGCCGAGATAGGTCCGCGCGAACTCGGTGATATCCGGCAGCTTGGCGTCGATATGGGCCGGTTCCAGGTGGGTCAGGTCGAGCAGGACGTAGTCCTTGTGCGGCCCGCAGCCGCGGCCCTCGCGCACCTCGTTGGCCATGGACCGGGCGACGATATCGCGCGGCGCCAGGTCCTTGATGGTCGGGGCGTAGCGCTCCATGAACCGTTCGCCCTCGCAGTTGCGCAGGATCCCGCCCTCGCCCCGCGCCGCCTCCGACAGCAGGATGCCCAGCCCGGCCAGACCCGTGGGGTGGAACTGGAAGAACTCCATGTCCTCGATCGGCAGACCGCGCCGGTAGGCCAGCGCGATCCCGTCGCCGGTCAGGGTGTGCGCGTTCGACGTCGTCTTGTACATCCGGCCCGCCCCGCCGGTGGCGAACACCACCGACTTGGCCCGGAAGACGTGGATCTCGCCGGTCGCCAGCTCGTAGGCCACGACCCCGACGACCCGCACCTCCTGGCCCGCGTCGATGTGCCCGGCGGACAGGTCGTGGTCCACCAGCAGGTCCAGCGCGTAGAACTCGTTGAAGAACGCGACGTCGTTCTTCACGCACTGCTGGTAGAGGGTCTGCAGGATCATGTGACCGGTGCGGTCCGCCGCGTAGCAGGAGCGGCGCACCGCGGCCTCGCCGTGGTTGCGGGTGTGCCCGCCGAAGCGACGCTGGTCGATCCGGCCCTCGGGCGTCCGGTTGAACGGCAGGCCCATCTTCTCCAGGTCGAGGACCGCGTCGATGGCCTCTTCGGCCATGATCTCCGCCGCGTCCTGGTCGACCAGGTAGTCACCGCCCTTGACGGTGTCGAAGGTGTGCCACTCCGAGTTGTCCTCCTCGACGTTGGCCAGGGCGGCGCACATACCGCCCTGGGCCGCGCCGGTGTGGGACCGGGTCGGGTACAGCTTGGAGATGACCGCGGTGCGGGTGCGCACCGAGGACTCGAGGGCGGCGCGCATCCCGGCGCCTCCGGCGCCGACGATCACGACGTCGTACTGGTGGGTCTGCATCGTGTGGCTCTCTGTCGAAACGGTCAGGGGGTGCAGAAGCCGGGGGCGCCGTCCAGCAGCGCGCCGTCGACCATCGGGCAGGGGTCGAAGGTGAAGATCACCAGCGTGCCCAGCACGACCACGGCCGCGAAGGCGATACCGACCAGCACCTTCAGCCACAGCCGGGTGGTGCTCTTCGTGGCGTAGTCGTTGATGAAGGTGCGCACACCGTTGGCGCCGTGGATCATCGCCAGCCACAGCAGCAGCAGGTCCCACAGCTGCCAGCCGAGGCTGGACCACTTGCCTGCCACGAACGCGAAGTCGATGCTGCGCACCCCGTCGGCGGGCACGACGAGGTTGGCGACCAGGTGGCCGAGCACCAGCGCGACCAGCACCACACCGGACACCCGCATGAACACCCAGCCGACGGCCTCGGCGTTGGTGCGGGTCACCCGGCGGCCCGGTCCGGTCTGACGGGTGCGGGGAGCCTTGGGATCAGCGATAGCGGTCATCATTCACCCCCGAAGATGTGGGACAGGTGGATCACGAGGAACGGCACCAGCAGCAGCACGAGCGCCGCGACGCCGATCCACAGCAGCGTCTTCTGGTACTTCGGGCCCTTCGACCAGAAGTCGACCACGACGATGCGCAGACCGTTGAAGGCGTGCACGAGGATGGCGGCCACCAGCCCGGCCTCGGCGAGGCCCATGACCCAGTTGTGGTACGTCCCCATGATGTTGTCGTAGGTCTCGGGCGAGACCCGGACCATAGCCGTGTCCAGGACGTGGACCAGCAGGAACATGAAGATGAGGAACCCGGTGACGCGGTGCAGCACCCAGGACCACATCCCCGTGCCTCCGCGGTAGAGAGTGCCGACCGGCGCCTTGACCGGTCCGGCTTGGGGCGGAGCAGACAACTCGTGACCTCCTACAAGCGGGAGCTCGGCGGTGCCGAACGGCGCCGCCACTGGTGACTCTAGTGCGGAACTACTCTCCCGCCCGACTCCAGATGCGGCAAGACCAGCGATTCTTCCCCGTTGCAGACCGTCCGCTATGTGGAGTACGTCACACTCGCCTCCCACGACGGCCGTCGCGCGGCGCTGTCGGCCCCTCTGGTGTCGGCCTGGTGCGCGTCGGACCGATACGCTCGGTGCTGTGTCGGGGATCGAAGACTTCCACGCTGTCATCCCGGCCGGGGGATCGGGTACCCGGCTGTGGCCGCTGTCGCGCACCGGTCGGCCCAAGTTCCTGGTCGACGTGCTCGGCACCGGGCGCAGCCTGCTGCAGGGCACCGTCGACCGGCTGCTGCCGCTGACCGGACCGGACCGGATACTGGTCGTCACCGGCCAGGCGCACCGCGACGAGGTGGTGCGTCAGCTGCCCGAGCTGGACGGCAGCGGGACGGAAGGCGCAGCGGAACAGGTGCTGGCCGAACCGTCGCCGCGCGACTCCATGGCCGCGATCGGCCTGGCGGCGGCGGTGCTGGCCCAGCGGCACGGGCCCAGCACGGTGCTCGGCTCGTTCGCCGCGGACCACGTCATCGCCGGGCAGGACGTCTTCGAGCGCACCGTGACCGAGGCCGTGGCCGCGGCGCGCGTCGGCTACCTGGTCACGGTGGGCATCAAGGCGACCGGTCCGTCCACGGCCTTCGGCTACGTCGCCGCCGGCGACGACCTGGGCGTCGCGGGCGCCCCCAGCGCCCGGCACGTCACCGGGTTCACCGAGAAACCCGACGCCGACACCGCCTGGACCTACCTGGCCACCGGCCGGTACAGCTGGAACGCGGGCATGTTCGTCGCCAGCGCCGGGGTGCTGCTGGACCACCTGCACACCCAGCTGCCCGCCCTGCACGACGGGCTGCGCGAGATCGCCGCGCTCTGGGACACCCCCGGCCGCGCCGCGGCGCTGGAGACTGTCTGGCCGACGCTGACCCGGATCGCTATCGACCACGCCATCGCCGAACCGGTCGCCGCGACCGGGGGAGTGGCCGTCGTGCCCGGCGGCTTCGACTGGGACGATATCGGTGACTTCGAGTCCCTGGCCACCCTGCTCGGGGCGGGCGACCCCGACGGCCCCGGCGGCGAACCGCCCCGCAGCGCCACGCTCGGCGACGACGCCCTGGTGCTGCGCCTGGACGCCCCCGACGCCTTCGTCGTCACCGGGGACCGGGCGGTGACCGTGGTCGGGCTGGACGAGGCCGTCGTCGTGGACACCCCCGACGCCCTGCTGGTTACCACCCGGGCCCACGCCCAGCAGGTGAAGAACGCGGTGGACGCCTGGCGGGAACGAGGCGCCACCCGGCTGCTGTAGTCCCGTCGCTCGCTCTGCCCGGCCGCGTCGCCGCGTGGTGGGTAGCCTGGAGGTTGTGGTCGAGACAGCGCAGGACGGGGCCCGCCGGGTGCTGGACCTGGTGGCAGGTCTGCACCCCGAGCTGGTCGCGCTGCGACGGGACCTGCACGCTCATCCCGAGCTGGCCCGCGCCGAGCGGCGCACCCGGCGGGTGGTGGCCGAGCGGCTGGCCGCCGCGGGGCTGGAACCGCGCGAGCTGACCGGTACCGGGCTGGTGGTGGACGTGGGCGAGGTTCCGACCGGGGCCGGCCGGGTGGCGCTGCGGGCCGATATGGACGCCCTGCCGGTGCCCGACGCCTGCGGGCAGGACTGCGTCTCGCAGGTGCCCGGGGTGTCGCACGCCTGCGGTCACGACTTGCACCTGGCGGCGGTGGTCGGGGCGGGCCTGGTGCTGGCCGCGCTGGACGCCGCCGACGCGCTGCCCGGCGGGGTACGGCTGATCTTCCAGCCCGCCGAGGAGGTGCAGCCCGGCGGGTCGTTGGACGTCCTGGCCGCCGGGGTGCTGGACGGGGTGTCGAGCGTGTTCGCGCTGCACTGCGAGCCGAGGCTGGACGTCGGTCGGGTCGGCACCCGGATCGGCGCGATCACCTCGGCCCTGGACCAGGTGCACGTCACCCTCACCGGCCCGGGCGGGCACACCTCACGGCCGCACCTGACCGGGGACGTGGTGTTCGCGCTGGGCCAGGTCATCACCGGTGTCCCGGCGGTGCTGGGGCGACGGCTCGACCCGCGCTGGGGGGTGAACCTCACCTGGGGCGCGGTGCGGGCCGGGCAGGTGCCTAACGCGATCCCGGCGTCGGGCAGCGTCGCCGGGACGTTGCGCTGCCTGGACGTGCGGGCCTGGACCCAGGCCGCCGACGAGGTGAGGCGGGCTGTCGCAGCCGTTGTCGCACCGCTCGGCGTGCAGGCCGAGGTGCGGCTGGTCCAGGGGGTGCCGCCGGTGGTCAACGACGCCACGGGCACCGGGCTGCTGGAGCGGGCGGCCTACCAGGTCGTCGGCCCGGACGCGGTGGTGCTCACCGAGCAGTCCCTGGGCGGGGAGGACTTCGCCTGGTACCTCAGGGACGTCCCCGGGGCCATGGCCCGGCTGGGCACCCGTACGCCCGGCGGGCACACCTACGACCTGCACCGGGGCGACCTGGTGGTGGACGAGCAGGCCGTCGGCCACGGGGCGGCACTGCTGGCCCGTACCGCGCTGCTGGCGCTGAGCGACCAGGGTTTGGGCGACCAGGGTCTGAGCGACCAGGGCTGAGCCGCCGGGCTACCGGGCGTGGCGGCGGGCGGCGAGGCGCCAGCACAGGCCACCAGCCAGCGCCAGCAGGGCCGCGGCCAGCAGCGTCGCCGACGGGCCGGTGACCGCCAGCCCCGCGGGGCCCGTGCTGCCGTCGACCACCGGTGCGGTGCGCTCCGGGTCGGGGTCGGTCTCGTCCGGCGGGGTCGGGGTCGGCGCGGTCGCCGCGGCGCAGGCCCGCGACTGGTTGTCCGTGGCGTCCGGGTCGAGCGACCCGGACCCGACGAGGGCCGTGTTGCACAGCCGGTCACCGACGGTCCGGGTGCTGACGTCGAACGTGACCAGCGCCGAGGCCGACTGGCCGGGCTCCAGGCTGCCCATCGGGCACTCGACGATCGGCTCGGTGTCGCGCAGCAGCGGCACCGGGCACGACCGGCCGTCCCGGGTGGCGGCGGACGCGAAGGTCATCCCCGGCGGGACGGCGTCGCTGACCACCACGTTGTCGGCCACCGACGGACCGGCGTTGGTCACGGTCAGCCGCCAGGTCGCCGGGCGTCCGGCCTGCATCGGGTCTACCAGCGTCTTGGTGACAGACATGTTCGAGACGTGCCCGACGACGAAGGTCTGCGTCGTCGTGTTGTCGTCCAGCCTGGTCTCCGGCGTGGTCGAGCCGATCACCGACGTACCGGTGTAGGTGCCGGTGGGCATGTCGCCGGGGATATGCATCACCACGACGTTGGTGGCGGCGCCGCCCGCCTCCCACTGGGCCCCCGGGGTCATCGGCTCGCAGTGCAGGACCCAGGAGAAGCTGCCGTCGTAGGGCACCGAGCGCGGTTCGGTGGGCGGCACGACCACCGTGCCGGGATCGGTCGACCGGCTCCAGGTGCAGTCGTTCCACGGCACGTCGAAGCTCACCGGCACGAAACCGGGCGGGAAGGTGGTGTCGCCGGTCGTCCCGACCGCCGTCGAGGGGCCGTTGTTGACCGCAAAACCGGTGAGGGTGATGTCCTGGCCGGCCGTCGGTGTGCTGGTGCTCGCGGCCGAGGCGACCGCCAGGTTGGTCAGGCGCTGCACGGTGACGTCGGCCGTCGTGGTGTTGTCGGACGGGTCGACCTCGTGGGTCAGCGAGCCGACGGTCGCCGTGTTGGTCAGCGGCCCGGGGCTCAGCGTCTCGTCGGTCGTCGCGACGATGCGGATCGACACCGACTGGCCGGCGGCCACCGCACCGACCCGGCAGGCGATCCACTGGCCCGGACCGGCCGGCACCTGGGGCTGGGCCAGCGTCTCGTCCTGCGGTGCGGTCTGCGGGGCGGGGCAGTCGGAGGCGGCGGCGTCGAGCGTGAACCCGACCGGCAGCACGTCGGTGACCACAACGTGCTCGACGTCGGAGGGGCCGGCGTTGGTCACGGTCAGCGTGAAGCCGACCGGGTTGCCGGCCACGACTGTGCCCTGGTCGGGGATCTTGGTCAGCCGCAGGTCGGCCAGCTCGACGATGTCCACGGCGGCGGTGGCGGTCCGCTTCGGCGGGGTGCTGGGGTTAGCGTCGTCGTCGGCCATCGGCGTGTCCGTGGTGACCTGGGCCGTGTTCTCGACCTGCTCGGCGAACGGGCTGCCGCCGTTGCGGTGGGCGGCGTCCGGGTCGAGCGTGCCGTGGACGGTGACGACCGTGGCGGCCCGGGCGGTCGTCCCCTCCCAGCCCCAGACGGTGCCGAGGGCGCACGACAGCCCGGACTGGTCCGAACCAGGACCGGCCGCCGGGTCGAGCGTGCAGGTACCGGCGGTGCTGGCGACCGCTGTCGCGACCAGACCGGGCGGCAGCAGGTCGTCGAGCACGACGTTCTGGGCGTCGGCGTACCCGGCGGCGGGGACCTGGACCGTGAGCTGGTAGGCGAAGGCGCCGCCGGCCACGAAGGCCTGGTGCGGGTCGTCCGGGTTGGTGACGGTCCCGACCAGGGTCTTGGTGAGCGCCAGGTCGGTGAACGCCGCCCCGACCACGATCGGCGTGACCGCGGTGTTGTTGTCCGGGTCGCTGTCCGGTGTCGTGCTGGAGACCTGGACCGTGTCGGGGTACGACCCTGGCGTCGCGTGGCCGGCCACCGCGATCCTGTAGTCGACATCGACCGACTCCCCGGGGGCGAGGTCAGAACCGGCGATGGTGCAGACCAGCTCCCGGGCTGTGCTGGTGCAGCTGGCGGGCAGGGTGCCGGTGCTGACCACGAAGGCGTCGACGGTGCGCGCGATGCGGAACGTGACCTCCCGGGCCGTCGAGGGCCCGTGGTTGGTGAGGGTGAGGTGCACGTCGCGCTGGCTGCCCGGTCCGGTCTGGGTCGCCACGACCGGGTCGAGGGTCAGTGCGGTGACGGCCAGGTCGGCCGCGGCCACGACGGTGCTGCTGGCGGTTGAGGAGTTGTTCGCCAGGTTCCGGTCCGGGTTGGTCGTCATATCGGCGGTCACCGTCGCGGCGGTGTTGGTCAGCGTGGTCCCGGCCGCCAGGTCCGGGGCGATATCGACAGTGACCTGCACCGTGGCGGACTGGCCCGCGGGCAGGTCCTGCGTCAGCTGGCAGGTCAGGTCCTGTCCGGTGACCGAACAAGCCACGTCCTGCCCACCGCCGGAGGTGACGATCGCGCTGCTGTAGCTGACGCCGGGCGGGAGCCTGTCGGTCAGGATCGGTCGCAGCGCGACGATATTGTCCGTCCCGGAACCGGGGTCGTTGTTGTTGGTCAGGACGAAGGTGTAGGTGGCCGACGTCCCGGCGGTGACCTGGGCGGCGGCGGACTTGTCCAGCGCGAGGTCGACGAACGGCAGGCCGCTCAGCGTCCAGCTGGCCGAGTCGTCGCTCGGGTCGGTGTCGTCCGCGGCCTGGAGGCTCACCGTCTCCACGACGTCCGGGCCGCCCGCCAGGACCTGGTCGGCCTGGGTCGCCACCGTGACCTGGGCGCTGGTGCCCGGGGCGATCGGCCCGGGCAGCGTGCAGGTGATCAGCCCGTGGTCGGGGTTGCCCGGCTGCGGTGTGGTGGCCTGGGAGGTGTCGCACGTCCCGTCCGGCGACGTCGCCGACCCCAGCGTCAGGACCAGCGGGGTCAGGTCGCTCAGCGTGACGTCGCGGGCCGCGGACGGGCCGTCGTTGGTGACCGTGATGGTGTACGTCACGGCCCGGGGCACGGCCCCCGGCAGCGTCGTGCGGTTGGCGGTCTTGGCCACCGAGAGGTTGTACCGCGTCGTGACCGTGGTGTCGGAGGTCGCGGTGTCGTTGCTGGCGTCGGGATCGGTGGTGCTGGCCGTCGCCGTCGCCGTGTTGTGCAGGGTCCCGGTGGTCTGCGGCGCGACCGTGCCGGTGATGGTGACGGTCGCCGCCGCGCCGGGCAGGCCGGCGCCGGCCGACGGCAGCCGGCCCACGGGGCAGGTGACGGTCTGCCCGCTCACGGTGCAGGGGTCGCCGCGCGAGGTCGTCGCGACGATACCGGTCACCCCGGCCGGGACGGTGTCGGTGAGGACCACCCCGGTCGCGTCCGACGGGCCGTAGCTGGTGGCGACGACGGTCCAGGTGATCGTCTCGCCGGCTACGACGCTGGCCGGGCCCTGCTTCTGGACCCGGACGTCGGCCTGGGGCGGGGCCACCGTCACCGTCGCGCTGGTCTGGTTGTCGGTGCTGTCCGGGTCCGGTGTGTCGGAGGAGACGGTCGCGCTGTTGCCCACGCTGGTTCCGGCCGTCAGGTCGGCGGCCAGCCGGCCGCGGACCGTGACCGTGGCGCTGGTACCGGCCGGCAGGCGGTCGATGGTGCACCGCACCGCGCGGTCGGTCGGGGGCGGGCAGTCCGGGCCCTGACCGCCGACGATGGTGGCCGCGGTGAGCCCGGCCTGCGCGGCATCGTCGAGCCTGTCGGTGACCAGCAGGTTCGCCGCGTCCGACGGTCCGGCGTTGGTGACCGTGAGGGTCCAGGTCACGGTGTCGCCCGGCCGGGCCGAGGTCGCGGCGGTCTTGGTCACCGCCAGGTCGGCGGCGCGGTCCAGGACGATCGTGTCGCTGGCGACGTTGTTGGTCGGCGACGGGTCGTACGACGTGGTGCTCACCGTGGCGGTGTTGGTCAGCGACGTTGCGGTGGAGTCCGGTGCCGTGGTGCCGGTCACGGTGATCACGGTCGTGGCGCCGTCGGCCATATCGCCCAGGGAGCAGACCACCGTGCCGCTGGTCACGGTGCACCAGCCGGGAGTCCCCGGCGGCAGGCTCGCGCCGACGCCGTCCCAGCCCGCCGGGACCGGGTCGGTCAGCCTGACGTTCCGGGCCGTATCGGGCCCGTGGTTGGTCACCGTGATCAGGCCGGTGATACCGGAGCCGACCGCGGCCGTGGGGCGCGGGTCCAGCGTCTTGGTGACGGAGAGGTCGGCCTGGGCCACGACGTCGACCGACGCGGGCGGGACGGTGTAGGTGGCGGGGATGTCCGTGGTACCGGTGCGGTAGGACACGTCCGCCGAGTTCGTCACCGTGGTGTCGCCGGCCGCGGGGTCGACCGTGACCTGGAAGGTGTAGCGCGGTGCGGCGCCGACGGCCACGGTGCCGCCCGTGGTCGCCGTCGCCGAGACGCCCAGGCGTACCTGGACCGTGCGGCTCCCGATCAGGTACTCCCCGGCGTCGTCGCCCGGCGCGTCGGTCAGTGCCGTGCTCGGGGCACCGGGGGACGGGATCAGCTCCAAGGACCCCGGCACGTAGGTCAGGCCCGGCGGGAGGACGTCGTGCGATACGACCTGGGTCGCCGGGTCCTGACCGGTGTTCACGACCGAGACGCTGTACAGCAGCCTGTCGCCCGGCCGGGCCGGACTGTTGCCGTCGAGGTTGACCACGGACTTCGACGATGCCGTGAAGTCCGGGGCGTACAGGTTGATCGCCGTGGTCAGCAGGCCGGGGTAGTAGACGTCGCCGCTGCTGGAGAAGGTGAACGTGGCGCTGGTCGCGCCGTTCGGGATCGCCCCGGAGGCGCCGAGGTTCTTGATGTCGAAGCCGAGCATGTTCTGGTCGGCCGGGGTGCGGGTCGTGACCAGCGTCCCGTTGCGGTCGTTGGTGCTGTTGAAGAAGTTCGAGCCCGGTGACAGCGCGGTCGCCAGCTGGGTGCTGTTCAGCCGGGTCTGGTCGCCGGCCGAGGACAGGTCGCCCTCGTAGGCCACCATGCTCAGCTGGGCGTCGACCGGGCCGACCAACGGGGCCCGGAACCCGGAGACGGTCACCGTCTGCGGCTCCCCGTTGCCCACCTTGTCGAACCCGTCGAACACCGTGAGGTTGCGCAGCGGCATCCCCGGCGCCGCGTAGGCCACGGTCAGCGACCACCCGGCGTAGCGGTCGACCCCGGTGGCGGTCACCACGTTGGCGCCCCAGTACTCGCCGTTCCCGGCCGCCCGCACGATGGCGGTGACATCGGCGAACTCCTGGTAGGCGTTGTAGCTGGCCGTGTTGGGACCGAACTCCTGCTGCGAGGTGATCGTCTGGTAGCTCGCCGCCCCGGGGGGGCGCAGCTGCATCACCGTGCGGGTCCCGCTGCCCGTCTGGCCCCCGGTGCCGGTCTGCAGCCGCGCGCCCCAGTACAGGCCCGCCCACAGCACCGTCGCCCCTTCGGGCAGCGACAGCACCGAGGACGAGGAGTTGAACGTCCCCGCCACGTCGTCGGCGTCGAGGTGGGTCATGGTGAAGCTGTTGTTGTTGTAGTTCCCGCCGGCCCGGGCCGCGGCGCAGTTCTCGGCCGCCGCCGGGCAGGTCAGCAGGTTGTTGCCGATCGTGACGATGGCACCGTTGGCGTTGGTCGTGTACCGGACCAGGAACGGGACGGTATCGGCGGCCTGGGCGGAGATGCTGGTCAACGCTGTGAACGCGATGAGCGCGACCACCACGACGGTCGCTGTGCGCCGCCGCCCCGCCGACCAGGCGCCCGCACTCGGCGTCACGGGTGTCGTCACAGGGGGTCCTCTCGTCGTCCGCGCCCAGCAGCAGGTACTGGGGTCCGCCAGACTTCCCGGCACACCACTTTAGGTAGCCCGCCGCGGCGTGCAATTCCTGGCTGACGGTAGTGTCCGGCTTGCACCGCAACCGCCGCACGTCTTGCCCTGGGAGTGCCACAGCTGTGACCGATATCGACTGGACCGTACCGGTTGACTGGGCGGCGCTGGTCGCCGCCGCCCGCGCCGCGGCGACCCAGGCCTACGCCCCGTACTCCGGCTTCCCGGTCGGTGCGGCCGGGCTGGTCGACGACGGTCGGGTCGTCGTCGGGTGCAATGTGGAGAACGCCTCGTTCGGCCTCACCCTGTGCGCCGAGTGCGCCCTGGTCTGCCAGCTGCACGTCACCGGCGGCGGCCGCCTGGTCGCCGTGGCCTGCGTGGCCGGTGACGGTGCCTGGCTGCTGCCCTGCGGTCGTTGTCGCCAGCTGCTGTCCGAGCACGGCGGCCCCGACCTGCTGGTCGGCACGTCCGCCGGTCCGGTCCGCCTGGCGGCGCTCCTGCCCGACCCCTTCGGTCCCGCTGACCTGGCTCGTCCGACGGTCGGCGGCACTGGCTCAGCCGTGGGACTGGGAGACACGTCCTAGCGCATAGTGGGCCGGAGAGTGCGAAGATGGTGCCGAGAGTTCCGCAGCGGAGGGGAGGCCCGCCCGTGAGCACGGTTCCGGAGGGTGCACGGGAAGGCGCATGGCGCGACGCTGGGCTGCGTCCGGTGGACCTGGACGAACCGGTGCGGCTCACCGACGGGCCGGTCGTGCCGGACCAGCCGGAGGACTACGAGCCCGCGCCCCCGCACCCCGGCGACCAGGCCGACGAGGCGGACGTCATCGACCAGGCCACGGAGGTCCCGCTCGACGACGAGGCCGACGAGTGAGCGAAGCACCAGGGTCCTACGGAGCGGCTGGTGAGCCGCGTGCTGGTGAGCCTAGTGCTGTCGAACCCAGTGCTGGTGACCTCGGTGCTGTCGAACCTGGTGCCCTCGAACCTGGCGCCCTCGAGCCCAGCCCTGAGACTCTGGACGCCATGCGGGCGCTGCCGAAGGTGCTGCTGCACGACCACCTGGACGGCGGGCTGCGCCCGCAGACCCTGCTCGACCTGGCGCGGTCGGTCGGCCACGCCCTGCCCGAGACCGACGCCGCCGCCCTGGCCCGGTGGTTCGTCACCGCGGCCCACGGTTCTCTGACCACGTACCTCGCGACGTTTGAGCACACCGTCGCCGTACTGCAGACCGCCGACGCGCTGCGCCGGGTCGCCCGGGAGGCCGTCGAGGACCTGGCCGCGGACGGTGTCGTCGCCGCCGAGCTGCGCTACGCCCCCGAGCTGCACCTGACCGCGGGCCTGGGCCTGGACGATGTCGTGGCCGCGGTGCGCGACGGTCTGGTCGAGGGCGCGGCTGCTACCGGGGTGCGGGTGGGCCAGATCCTGTGCGCGCTGCGCCAGCACGACCAGTCCGAGCGGATCGCCGAGCTGGCGGTGCGGCACCGGGCCGACGGCGGCACCGGGGCGGTGGTCGGGTTCGACCTGGCCGGTCCGGAGCAGGGCTTCCCGGCGAGCCGGGCGGCCCGGGCCTTCGCGCTGCTGCGCGAGGCCGACCTGCCGTGCACGGTGCACGCCGGAGAAGCCGGGTCCGGGCCGGAAGCCGCCAGGTCCCTGGCCGAGGCGGTGCACGCCGGGGCCTGCCGCCTGGGCCACGGGGTGCGCCTGGTCGACCAGCTGGTCTGGCCGGACACCGTGGCCTGGCCCGACAAGACCGCCCTGCCCGACCAGATCGACTGGCCGGGCGGCACGTCCCACGACGCGGCCGGTCCCGCTCACGCCGACACGGTCCCGGCGGACGGGCGCCAGGACCCCCAGCCCCGTCCGGACACGACCCTGGCGCACTGGGTACGCGACCGGGGTATCGCCCTGGAGGTGTGCCCGTCGTCCAACGTGGCGACCGGCGCCGCCGCCTCCGTGGCCACCCACCCGGCGACCGCGCTGCTGCGCGCCGGGTTCGCGGTGACGGTCAACACCGACAACCGCCTGCAGTCGGGCACCTCGTTGTCCCGCGAGCTGGCTCTGCTGGTCGACCAGGCCGGGTGGAGCCTCGACGACGTCCGGGACGTGACGCTGACCGCGGCACGCTCGGCATTCAGTCACCGTGACGAGCGGGAGGAGCTCGTCGCGACCATCACCGGCCCCAGCCCTGGGGCCCCAGGAGGAAGGCACCGCGCATGACCACTTCGGATGTCGTAGAGAACTCTCAGCCTGCCGGGCACCTGCCCATGGGACCAGCGGAGCTGGCCCAGTTCATCGACCATACCCTGCTGCGTCCCGAGGCCACCCGGGCCGAGATCGCCGACCTCGTCGCCACCGCGGTCGACCTCGGCGTGTACGCGGTGTGCGTCAGCCCCGTCCACCTGCCGCTCGACGTCCCGCTGCGCGCGGACGGGACCAAGGTGGTCAAGGTCACCACGGTCGTCGGTTTCCCGTCCGGCGCCCACAAGACCGCGATCAAGGTGGCCGAGGCCACCCAGGCCGTGGCCGACGGTGCCGACGAGATCGACATGGTCGTCGACCTGGGCGCGGCCAAGGAACGCCGCTTCGACGATGTGCGCGCCGATATCGCCGCCGTCCGGGCCGTCGTACCGCAGCCGCTCCTGCTCAAGGTCGTCGTCGAGTCCGCGGTCCTGTCCGACCACGAGCTGATCGAGACCTGTCGCGCCGCCGCCGACGCGGGCGCCGACTACATCAAGACCTCCACCGGCTACCACCCGGCCGGCGGGGTGACCACGCGCGCCGTCGGCATCATCTCCGGCACCATCGGCGGCCGTCTCGGCCTCAAGGCCTCCGGCGGCCTGAGCACCGCCGCCGACGCCATCTCGATGATCACTGCCGGGGCCTCCCGCCTGGGCATGTCCCGCACCGCCGAGGTCCTGGACGACTACCTGGCCGACACCGGTAGCTGAGGCCGTGGGGCTCGGCCTGGGCCATCGCTCAGGCCGAGCTGCCGTGCTCGGCCGATGTTCGGTGTGGCCGGGCGAAGGAACGCGCGTGGGGCCACGGCGCGAGAGGCTCCACGCGACGGCATAGGCCGGTGCGTGGAGAAGCGCTGGGGCAGGCACCCCGACCCGCGACCCAGCCCGAGAAAAACCGAATCACGCAGCCGGAACGTACCCCCGCACGACAGCACCAGCAGCGACGACGCTCTCCGGGCACACCACGGCACCCTCCTCGACGGTCGCCCGAGCCCCGAGCTGTACTCGCTGCCCGACCTTCGCCCCCGGACCGATGGTCGCGGCCGGGCCGATGCGGCTGTGGCTGCCGATCTGGGCGTGCTGCCCGACGACCGCGCCGTCCTCGACCCAGGCGTGCCCGCCCACCCGGGCGCCGGGTAGCACTCGCACCCCTGGGTCGATCCAGGCCGTCTGCGCGATATAGGCGTCGGCTGCGACCTCGGCCCCCACGGCGACCAGGCCGTCACCGTTGGCGTGCCGTTCGTAGCGCACGATCGTCCCGTCGTCACGCTCCAGCTCTTCGTGGCGCTTGCGCCGCATCTCGTCCCTCCCCGAATAATCGCGTATTGCTCAACCACTCCAACGGAGCAACGGCCGGGCCCGTTCCCGCGATCGGTGAAGATCGCGTGGTGATCGTCCGCCCGGTGGGCGAGCGCCCGGGTGAGCTCGGTCGTCGGGCTGGATAGACTCACAGCGGCCCGACCGGAGGAGGAACTGACCAGGTGGCCCTCATCGTGCAGAAGTACGGCGGTTCGTCGGTGGCCGACGCCGCGTCGGTCCAGCGTGTCGCCGCCCGGATCGTGGCGACCAAGCAGGCAGGTCACGACGTGTGCGTCGTGGTCTCGGCGATGGGCGACACCACCGACGAGCTGCTCGACCTGGCCCAGCAGGTCACGGCCGACCCGCCGAGCCGGGAGATGGACATCCTGCTGACCGCGGGCGAGCGGATCTCGATGTCGCTGCTGGCCATGGCGATCGACGGGCTGGGGGTGGAAGCGCGGTCGTTCACCGGGCAGCAGGCCGGGGTGATCACGGACGCCGCGTACGGGCAGGCCCGGATCATCGACGTCTCCCCGTCGCGCATCACCGCGACCCTGGCCGACGGTCAGGTGGCGATCGTCGCCGGGTTCCAGGGGGTGAACACCGAGGCCAACGACGTCACGACCCTGGGCCGGGGCGGTTCGGACACCACGGCGGTGGCGCTGGCGGCGGCCCTGGGCGCGGACGTCTGCGAGATCTACTCCGACGTGGACGGCGTGTTCACCGCCGACCCGCGGATCGTGCCGTCGGCCCGCCGGCTGGGGCAGATCGGCTACGACGTGATGCTGGAGATGGCAGCGAGCGGGGCCAAGGTGCTCATGCCGCGCTGCGTGGAGTATGCCCGCCGGTTCGGCGTGCCGGTGCATGTGCGGTCGTCGTTCTCGGACCTGGACGGCACCCTGGTGACGAAGGAGGACCCGATGGAAGAGCCGATCATCGCCGGAGTCGCGCACGACCGGTCGCAGGCCAAGATCACCTTGGTCGACGTGCCGGACGTGCCAGGCAAGGCGGCCCGGATCTTCAAGGTGGTGGCCGACGCCGGGGTCAACGTCGACATGATCGTGCAGAACGTCTCCGCGTCGGGCACCGGCCGGACCGACGTGTCGTTCACCCTGCCCGCGGCCGACGGGGACGCGGCCACGGCGGCGCTGGCGGCGGTGCGGGCCGAGATCGGCTACGCGCGGCTGGCCTACGACGACACCATCGGCAAGCTGTCGCTGGTCGGCGCGGGCATGAAGTCGAACCCGGGTGTCTCGGCGCGGCTGTTCCACGCACTGTCGGACGCCGGGATCAATATCGAGATGATCTCGACCTCGGAGATCCGGCTCTCGGTGGTCACCGGAGCGGGTGACCTGGACGCGGCGGTGCGGGCGGTGCACACGGCGTTCGACCTCGACTCCGACCAGGACGAGGCCGTGGTCTACGGAGGGACGGGCCGATGAGCGGGCTGAGCATCGCGGTCGTGGGTGCGACCGGGCAGGTCGGTGCCGTCATGCGGCGGCTGCTGGTGGAACGGGAGCTCCCGGTGCGGCAGATGCGGTACTTCGCGTCGGCCCGGTCGGCGGGCCGCACCCTGCCCTGGCGGGACGAGGACGTCGTCGTGGAGAACGTCGAGACGGCTGACCTGTCGGGTATCGACGTGGCCTTGTTCTCCGCGGGCGGGTCGACCTCGGTGCAGCACGCCCCCCGGTTCGCCGCGGCGGGCGCCCTGGTGGTGGACAACTCCTCGGCCTGGCGCAAGGACCCGCGGGTGCCGCTGGTGGTGGCCGAGGTCAACCCGGACGCCCTGGACGACGCGCCGCTGGGTATCGTCGCGAACCCGAACTGCACGACGATGGCCGCGATGCCGGTGCTCAAGCCGCTGCACGACGAGGCAGGTCTGCGTCGGCTGGTCGTGGCCACCTACCAGGCGGTGTCCGGTGCCGGCCTGGCCGGGGTGCGCGAGCTGGACGACCAGGTGCGGGCCGCGTACGACCAGGACACCACCGGCCTGGTGCACGACGGCCGGGCCGTGGACTTCGGCGAGCCGACCAAGTTCGCCCGGACCATCGCCTTCGACGTGCTGCCGCTGGCCGGGAGCATCGTGGACGACGGCCGGGGCGAGACCGACGAGGAGCAGAAGCTGCGCCACGAGTCGCGCAAGATCCTGTCGATCCCCGACCTGGCGGTCTCCGGCACCTGCGTGCGGGTCCCGGTGTTCACCGGCCACTCCCTGTCGATCAACGCCGAGTTCGACCGCCCGCTCACCCCGGCCCGCGCCTACGAGCTGCTGGCAACGGCTCCCGGCGTGCAGATCGCCGACGACGACATCCCCACCCCGTTGGACGCGGCCGGTACCGACCCGTCCCTGGTCGGCCGGATCCGCGCCGACGAGGGCGCCCCTGGCGGTCGCGGTCTGGCCCTGTTCGTGTCCAACGACAACCTCCGCAAGGGTGCCGCCCTCAACGCCATCCAGATCGCCGAGCTCCTGCTCACCAAGCGCCTGACCGACGCCGTCGCCTGACCAGCCGTCGTGGATCCGGGCTGAGGCAGCGCAGTTTCGGACTTCTTCGGCGGTGCGAGCAACCTTCGGGCCGACTGACCGGTTAGGGGAGCATGAACCTCGTTGGCACCACACCGCCGTCGGGCCGCCAGCCTTTGCTGTCGACCCGGGACGAGGAGTTCACCACCTTCATGTCCACGGCGCTGCCGACGCTGACCCGGGCGGCGTGGTACCTGTGCGGTGATGTGCACCAGGCCTCTGACCTGGTGCAGCACGCCCTGCTGCGGACGTACGTGGCGTGGCCGCGGTCGTCTCGGGCGCCGTTGGCCTACGCCCGCAAGGTCATGGCCAACAAGCAGGTCGACAGCTGGCACGCCCGGCGGCGCGAGGTGCTGGTCTCGCCGCAGGACCTGCCCGAGCCCACGACAGGCGACACGTCGACGGTCCTGGCCGAACGCGACCGCCTGGAACGGGCCCTGCGCCGCCTGGGTGCCCGCCAGCGGCGCATCGTGGTGCTGCGGCACGTGCGTGGCCTCAGCGAGAAGGAGGTGGCCGAGCTCCTGGGTATCTCGGTCGGCACAGTGAAGTCCACCACCTCGCGCGGCCTGGAACGCCTGCGCGACATCCTCGGACAGGAGACCCCCATGAACACCCGACCGTCCCAACCGCCGCCGATCGACGTGGACACCGACCAGGTGGTCCGGCGAGGCCGCCGCCGCCAGCGGGCCCGGGCCGCGGCGGTCGTGGCCGCCGCCGTGGTGCTGGTCGTCGGAGTCGGGGCCGGAGTGATGGCCCTGCGATCTAGCACCTCCGATCGCACGCCGGTCTCGCCCGTACCGACCAGCAGCTCCTCGTCGAGCCCGAGTGCCAGCTCGGCTGCTGGTGACGGGACCGTGTTCCAGCTGGAGACGGGCGATCGTTTCAGGCTCACCGGTTCCAGCTGGGAGCTCGACGAACAGTGGCATATCGTCTTCAATTCCTTTGGTTCCCCCTCTGGTCACGTCGTACTTGGCCAGGCTGGTTGGATGAACCTTCCAGGATCCGATCCTGAGCTGACGGAGTGTGCCACAGCCAGTTCTTGCGCGGAGGCTCAGTCGAGACTCTCCGGCAACCAGGTGAAGAAGGAGACGGTCGGTGACGTCACCTACTACAAGGTGGAGGACGGATCTCGCAACCCGACGTGGTATTTCGACTGGGAGGGACACGCCTACGAATTCGGCTTCAATGCCACCACCGGGGACTTCGCGTTCTCGACAGCACTGGTCGAATCGGCCGACTGGACCGGTACCAAGGGCACCGTGATCGGGCTGCCGCATGGGGCCAAGGTCGGATTCGACCTGTCTGCGGATTGGGAAGTGTCGGGCGGGCTCGGCTTCACACCGGCAGACGGCGACTACTACGATGGTGTCAGCGTCTACCTTACCTCCTGCTCATCGGCTTCTGCGTGCGCAGAGGAGTCGCAGGGAGAGGTCGTGCCCGAACCGGCCGGGACGCGTACGGTCAACGGTGTCACCTACTACCTGAACACCTGGGGTGCTGATCCTGGCCATGGGGTAACGGCTTCGGAGACCTGGGAGTGCGAGTGGAACGGCAGCGTCTACCGTTTCCACGGCGACTCCGGGCGGCTGGCGGCCTTCATGCAGTCCGTCGAGTGGATCGAGTGACATCCGGCGGCAGTCGGAGGTCTTACCCACCGCGGCTCGGCTCGCTCTGGAAGCGGACAGCCGGTACTGCGCAGGTGCAGGCAGGGCGATATCGCGATACGGCTGGTCGGTGACGGTGGACCGTGGTGACCTGGCTACCGTCGACGGTAGCCAGGTCGCTACGATGGCGCGATGACCACCTGGGACCCTGAGCCGACGGTCGGCAACCTCATCGACCACCAGACCACAGCGTTCATCGCCTCGGTGGACGCCGACGGCTTCCCCAACCTCAAGGCGATGCTCGCCCCGCGCCGCCGGGTGGGGCTGCGCGAGTTCTGGTTCACGACCAACACCTCGTCGATGCGGGTCGCCCAGTACCGGGCGAACCCGCAGGCTGCGATCTACTTCGTCGACCAGCGCTTCTTCCGTGGCGTGATGCTGCGCGGCCGGATGGAGGTGCTGGAGGACGCCGCCGCCAAGGAGATGGTCTGGCGCGACGGCGACACCCAATACTACTCCCTCGGCGTCACCGACCCCGACTACTGCGTCCTGCACTTCACCGCCCAGGACGGCCGCTACTACGCCAGCTTCTCGTCCAAGAACTTCCAGGTCCCGTGACCTCCGCGCGGTCGTTCATAGATCACAAAGTCGTTCATCCGGATGAACGACTTTGTGATCAATGAACGCCCGCGCACGGAGCGGCGTGGCTCAGTCGGGCTCTTCGCTCAGCTCGGGAGGCAGGCTGCA
>Ga0099364_10003045_pt1 | contig 26349 bp, 18 predicted proteins | sample TergutTh196P3_FD_73070 | JGI IMG/M metagenome (GOLD analysis project Ga0099364, IMG submission 73070) | Microcerotermes parvus P3 segment gut microbial communities from Pointe-Noire, Republic of the Congo - Th196 P3 | ecosystem: Host-associated > Arthropoda: Insects > Digestive system > Gut ...
TGGAGCAGTTGATAGTATTTTGCAATGGTCGTTATTCGGATGCGTTTTGCATTTATCGTGCGGAGGCACCGGCGGATTTGGAGCGGATGGATTTTACACCGGCGACGGTGAATGAAAGGATAGCGGCATAGGGAAGGAAGGAGTTGTTACATTCTCCCTGTGTCCTCTCCCGGAGTTTCCCAGGCTCCGAGGGGTTGATATTGTTTACATCGCCTAATTGTCAAAGATCATGCACCGCTGTCGACAGTGCGACTTGCAGGTTGTACGTGATTTCTGAAAACCAAAGGGCAATCAAAACCTACTTTTTGCCTACTCTGTGTAAATGGTTTGCCAAACGTTTGTTTTTGTGCCTAAAATTCATTAGGTCGGGCAAGACTTGAACTCGCGACCTAGGGATTATGAGTCCCCCGCTCTAACCAACTGAGCTACCGACCCAAAGAAGTATTATATCCATTTTTTGCCTCAATTCAAGGCAATCCAACATCACAACATAATAATAGCCCGCCGCAAACAAAAGAGCAGGTAATAAATTCACCGCCTTTATCTTGGCACCCAACGCCATGTTAAGTCCAATCGCCACAATCAAAATACCTCCCGCCGCCGAAACCTGCACCACCAAAGCGTCCGATAACGCGCCCTGCAAATAGCCCGCAAAAAATTCTATGCTGCCCTGATAAACCAAAATCACCACAGCCGAAAATAATACGCCCAGCCCCAAAGACGATGCTAACGCCATTGCACTCACACCGTCCATAATGGACTTTGTGAAAATAAGACTCCGGCTATTGCCCAATCCGCTTTCGATAGAACCAATGATCGCCATCGTTCCCACGCAAAACAGCATCGTTGCCACCACAAATCCTTCGGCAAAAGAAGAGTTGCCCTCCTTACTGTGTAAAGTTTCCTGCATCCACAGTCCTAATTTGTTCAGACCGTCGTCGATGCGTAAGAGTTCGCCGGTGAACGCTCCCAAAGCCAACGAAACGACCAACAGCATGAAATCCCCCTTGATCGCATAGTCAATCCCGATGATGCACGCACACAGTCCGATGGCGCGGGCAATGTTATCGGCAAACTGTTTTGGTATTCGTTCTTTGAGCAGGAGTCCAATGGTTCCCCCTACCAATACGGCGGCGGCGTTGACGAGTGTACCGACAATACAAATTGACATTGCCGCCATTATAACCGTTTTTTGCCGTTTTGCGAGACGAGATAGGAGCAGTCCGCTGACAAGTTTTGAATTTTCGTCATTCTGGCGCAAGCCGGAATCCAGACGGTCACCGCCCAGGGCTGAGGCACCGAATTTTCCAAGTTCCCTATTTTAAGCGTCTTCGTGTGTTAAAATGCGTTTTTTACACACGGAGGAGTCATGACCTGTAGCCCCCCACGACCAAAACTCCCCCCCAAAAGCCCGATCCAAGCACATCGTCAACGTCCTCAAAAAAGACAACGGAACACGAAAAGTCAAAAAAGTCGCCCAATCCTTCGCCCAGTCCGTCAAAGAACTTAAAGCCCCACGAACTTCAGAAGGTGCTATCCTGTATCCGCTGGACGAAATCCTCTTCACCGCCCTCGCCGCCGTTCTCTTCGGTTCCGAATCCTGCTACGACTTTGGGGGATAGAGAATCGGTTACATTGGATATTAGACGTGAGTTTTGGTGAGGATGGTAATCGTACTCGTCGCGGCAACGGTGCGGAGAATTTGAGCAAGACACGTCGTTTGGCGAGGGGGTTGTTGGGCGGGATGAAGGTCAAGCAGAGTGGGCCGCAGACGGTGTTTCGGGCAGTACTGTCGCCAGAGTTCAGTGCCTCGGTTATCGAAAAAATCGCCAAAGAAAAATTTTGATGCGTCAGGCCAGGCACTTGAAGGAGGGTGTCCTTCGTTTGACACTGTATTGCATTTGCACACATTCTTGGTACAATGTACAGCACGCTAGATGTGGATGCACTGAGGAGATCATGGACTTTACAGAAATTGACAATACGTTGTACTGTTCGTTCTCGAAACGGCTCGATGGTCAGGCATGCTCATTGATTGAAGGGGAGTTGGTGCGCCGCATCGCCGATTTTAGAGAACACAACAAAGATGGCAGATGCGTTTTCGATCTCAACAAGGTGACATTCGTTTCCTCTGCTTTTTTGAGACTCTGCCTTATGCAGTTCAAAACGTTCGGCAAAAACCTTTTTTCCATAACGAATGTCTCGAAGGAAATGTACACGACATTTCATGTTTCCGGCTTCGCAGAAATGATGCATGTTGCCCGATGTCGGTGTCCTTCCCAAGAGACAACAGTGTTGATGCAATCACGAGATTACGGATAACCGAAGCGAAAAAGATTTGGGACTGTCGTAACAAAAGGGGCGAAAGTCGCCGTAATGTATTACGATTCAATAAGTTACGTCGTTTAACAATGTGATAATTTTGTTTCTCACAAAGGCACAAAGAACACCAAGGAATGTCCGGCAATACACGCTCCTTTGTGAACTTTGTGCCTTTGTGTGAGAAAAAACACCAACTTTTATGATACAGTGTCAAAGATTTTCACAAAATCTACCAGCACATCATAGGACAAAAAGTCCCTCTTGCTCCTTTCCCAAAAAATTGCTAACATTCCCACGCTGACCAGCCCCTTCAGCACGGATATAATGGCGGCTCGCTTGTTCACGATTGGTTTTACCTTGATTTTCGGAGGATTGCTCCTGTCCGATATTGGTGCGCAAACTCCCGCCGCCATTTCGTATGGTTCGATTGCCCCCGCCGACAGTTCGACCATTCTTACGACAACTTCCGAACAGTACACGCCTGTCTTTGTCGCTCAAAATACGCCCGCTCCCATTACTCCAATGCCCAACACGCCGTCGATGCAGCCATCGGCGACTCCAACGGTGGGACTGCCCCCTTTCGATCCTTATTCCGTCAGTTCTTCGCCGTCATGGTTCGGTTCGACCTCTACCATTGGTACGGGAACGAGCACATGGGGACAATCGCAATCTTCCAACATTTATTCCGGCAGTTTCGACCGGTTTGTTCCCGAAACCTACGAAGCCATGCGGCGGTTTCGGGATGCCACGTCCTTTGAATATACGCACATCCCCAGATCGGGCGGTTCCGATTCGTTCGGAGTCGATGAAATTGATATGCGTCTGCAACTTGCCTTTCCCTGCCGATTTATTCCCGACAACGGCAAAACGGGCTTCTTTTTCGTTGCTCCCGGCGGTAAACTCGTTTGGTGGAATGGACCCGCCGGTTCGCAACACATGCCGCCGAGCGGTTTCGCGGCTTTCCTTGATGTCGGTGCGCAACCGAAGTTTAACGATGTTTTCACGCTGGTCGCCATGGGACGTTTTGGAATCTTCTCCGATTTTGAGAATGTTACCTCGGACGCTTTTAGAGTTCAGGGAAAAGTTGAAGGTATTTTCAAGATTTCAGCCCCTATACAACTTCATGCAGGGGTGATTTACAGCGGACGTGCCCGAGTCAAAATGTTGCCGACGGCGGGAGTCGTTTGGACTCCCGACGATGATTGGGTGTTGCGGTTGGTCTTTCCGAATCCGAAGATTTCGCGTCGAATATGGCGGGGACAGCAAGCCAACTGGTGGGGATATGTGAACATGAACTATGGGGGCGGCAGTTGGGACATCAAAGGGCACAGCGGCTTGACCGATTACAACGACGTTCAATTGGGTGTGGGTGTTGAATTTACGACTCACAATCACATCGGCGGCTATTTTGAGTTCGGCGGCAGTCTCGCCCGGGAACTCTATTCCAACGGCGGCAGTTGGGCAACTCCTCCTTCCGTCTTGTATCTGAAAACGGGGATTATCTTTTGAAACTTGGAGAGATGCGCAAGACAACCGTAGGAAGGCGTACTCGCCAACCCTTGAAACAACCATCGGAGCAACAACTCTCCAACACTTTACGGAGCATAATACGTACCTTTGCCGGACATTTCGGCGGTCGGCGGAATGTAAATGTTGGCAAGCAAGACCTTCGTGGTGCCGGTCTTGATGTACCTAATCAACGTGTTCCGCTCATGCCGCTCTAGTTCCGCCAACGTGTTGGCGGGACTGTCGTCAAGCCGTGTGATTACGTCCCCTTTTCGCAAGCCGATCTTGGCAAGCGGTGAAGTGGAGACCGGATCGGAAGTAAGCCTCGCCGCCGTGAATTTGTAGCCCGGTACCTGCATATTTTCAATGCGGAACGAGGCTCCCAATTTGGGGGAATAGGTACCATTGGCACTGATCACGACGGGAACCTGCCGCTCCACGACGACGGGCTTTTCGACGATGACCTGCTTTTCCACGACGATGGGAGTCGGTTGCGTTTGCACTACCAGAGCCGGGCGCGGCGGTGCCACGACAACTGTGGGATAGCGGTAAGGATAAGAATGGTAATAGTACGTGTTGTTCCTGCTGTTGGCAATGGCAGCGATGGTTCCCACGGTGCCGATGACGGCGAGCGTTTTGTCGAAGTCGTTCATTCGGTGGTAGCGTGGAGGGGGGGGCGGCACGTAGGGTCGTCCGAATCCTGGTCGGTAAAACGGCTGAGACAATGCCGGTGCGGAAGCCGTTGAAACGCAGAGTGCCAGCACCAAAAAACCGGCGGCGACACGGGTAATTTTTCTGTTCGTGATAGTCGTCATGATTGTACCTCCTAATTTTGGGGTGTCGGAACCTTTCTTCGGGGAAAGACTCCCTGTCATTAAGGTTAATGGTAAAAAACCTTCCCCTTGCGACACCATTGTACGGAAATTTGGGAAAATTTTCAATTTTTTTTACCGGGCTGACCGTAGATGTGCAAGATTGCGAAAATTTCGTCATGCTGGCACACACTGGAATCCAGACGAGCGGTGGTTACTGCCCTGGCGGGAAAATTTTAACGCAGAACAAACAGAGCCCGCATCGGAAGATGCGGATTCGATTCACATGAGTTTCCACGCTGGGCTCTGTACACTTTTATCCGCCGAGACAGTAAACGTCATTTTTCGGTGTTGCCTCATCGTTGGGTAGTGGAGCGGACGATTGATCTGGGGTGTGTCCAACTTTAGTGGGTGCTGACGGTCTGATCTGCCCCAGTCTTGACGGACAGTATTTTCCCATCGTACTTTAGGGTACCTTTAACAATCTCATTTTCCGGCATCTGATTCGCCGAGTCAATCCGAATTCGGCGAAAATCGGTACTTTTTTCCAAAAAACCAGCACTTTTCTCCGCCAACGCCCAAAATGGCAACATCAGCGCGCACCTCCACCTCATTTCGCCACCTTCGGACATTTCAAACTCACAAAACGACACATATTGTACAATAAATTACGCATGCCAATCCAAAATCGCGCCCGACCCAAACCAATACTCCGTAAGCCTTACAGCGACGCGTGAGAAGAGTACTGGCGCACTGCAAACTAATCTGCCTACAGAACGTGGACGCACCCGATCATATTCCTCACACTCTTCAACATATTGACCGTTGTAACGATCCATGATATAAAGATCCGAAAAGCGATTCTCCATGTTCTCCCGAATCGCCGCCTGAACTATACTGTCTCGGCGGATAAAAGCGCACAGAGCCCGGACTGGAAACTCCGGTGTGAAACCGAAAACGCCTTACAGGACGAATGTTCAGGAAAATAGACTGCTTTCATGGTACACTCTAGAATAAAGTAAGTTTATGCCGTTTAATCGTACGCAACACGGAAACCGGAAACTGCCCGCCTGGATCGGATCGATTCTCTTCCATACGGTACTGTTCCTCCTTGTGCTGTTGTGGTTTTCGCTTTCCCCCATCCAGAAGTCCGCCCCGGGAGAGCGTTTCGCCTCCGGTATGATTGTGCTACAATCCAGCGGCGGTGTCCGGCAACCGATGGAATCTGCACAGACCGATTCGCAAGCCGCCGAATCCGAACTTGCGGCAATAGAAACGAAGACCTTTTCCAGTGCCCCCTTGAGTATTTCACCGGCAATTCCGGTGCTGGCACCGGGACAAAATCAAAACTCCCCCGATGCGGCGAGAGAATCGGCAACCGGCATTGCAGAATCGTTTGAAGGTGTTCCGGGTCCCCGAATCGGTACTCAAACGGGAGAAGCAACGGCACAGATTTTCGGCGTTTCCGGCACGGGAAGCAAGTTTATGTACGTTTTCGACCGTTCCGGCAGTATGCTTGGCAGACCGATTCAAATGGCAAAGGCGGAATTGATTGCTAGTCTGGACTCGCTGGGCGATGCGCACCAGTTTAACATCATTTTTTACAGCGGCAGGGACGAATGGCAACTTTGGCGACCGGGACGAAGGTTGATGTTTGCAACGGACTCGAACAAACGAAGTGCCGTCCAGTTCGTGGAAGGTATTACGGCAACCGGCAGTACGCAACACTTTGAACCGTTGAAGGAGGCGGTGGCACATCGTCCTGACGTAATCTTCTTTTTGACGGATGGAGAGTCGCACGACGATTTAACGGCTGCGCAACTGAGTGAAATCGAGCGGTTGAACAGCCGGATTGGACGCGGAGCGCAGATCAATGTCATCCAGTTCGGCAGCGGCGGTATGACCGATTCCCCTTCGAGACCGCTCCAACATCTCGCCGAACAGAATCACGGGAAGTATCACTATGTGAACGTGTCGCTGTGGAAGTAGTTCCCAGTCCGTGAACGCCCATGAAAGCCGAGAGCGTAACGACCGGAGTACCGGCTAAATGATCCGGTCGCTCCATTGTGCTCCGTTCCCGGCTTTCATCTTTATCCCAAAATTGTAATGTAACAAGACACTAGCGCACAATTCGACTGTCCGCTTGACATTTTTCCCATTTTGGATAGCATGACCTCTATGGAATTTGTAGATCAAACCGCATTAATTACCGGCGCAACCGGAGGCATCGGCAGAGAAGTCGCCCGACGAATCGTCGAAGAGGGGGGACGCGTCTTCATTACCGACCTCGACTCATCGAAATTGGATGCCCTCGCCTCGGAATTAGGAACAAACTGTAAAGCCTTGGCAGCCGATTGTACGAAGAGGGATCAAGTCGCCGCCGTCGTTCGGGAATGTCGCCTGATCTTCGGACCAAACATTGATGTACTCATCAACATTGCCGGTGTAACAGGCAAGGGAAGTCCCATCGAGGACCTTTCCGAAGAAACCTGGGACTTCGTCTTTGCCGTAAATTGTAAGGGAACGTTTCTGTTCATCAAAGAGGTGATGCCGATTATGAAGGCGCAGGGACACGGTGCCATCGTCAATTTTTCGAGCAAATCCGGGAAGACGGGTTCTGCCTTAATGAGTGCGTACAGTGCGGCAAAGGGGGCGATCATCACACTCACGCAGGCTCTTGCGTACGAGGTTGCCAAGCAGAACATTCGAGTCAACTGTGTCTGTCCCGGTGTCGTTGAAGGAACGGATATGTGGAGTAATGTTTCCGCCGATTACGTCAACAACATGAACATGCCGATGGAGGAAATCACCAAGATATTCACCGCGAAGGTTCCTATGGGACGATTGGCGCAGGTGGAAGACGTTGTCAATGTAACTTGTTTTTTGGCGAGCGGACGGGCGGCTTACATGACGGGTCAAGCCGTCAATATCACCGGCGGTCGCGAAATGCACTGAGATACAGCAAACGGAACCGCAAGCGTAAGATTAATAGACCTGTTGCATCACCCCAAAACCGTCATTCCGGCGCAAGCCAGTTTCAATCGGCATCATTCAAGGCGCAGTATTCGAACCCTCAACGAGAACGACAAAACAGAGCCGGTCGACCGCTAAACTGTTCCGCTTAATATCGATTCGCACACCGAACGTTTTCGGCTGAGCAATGCGCACGTGGACACTGGTTTCGTCCACCGGAAATACTTGTACCTTCGGGACGTTGTCAAATGGCGGACAAAAGGGAATGTGCATCGTTGCCGTCGTCGCCTCGGTGGAAAATTCCGCCCAAAATGTCCCCTCGAGTCGGTCTGATCCTTCAGCCGTTTTGGTGCGAGTCATTTGTTGTTGAACGGCTTCGGTCTCCGATGAAGGAGACCGAAGTGCTGTTTTTGTGGTCAGTCGGCGCAATGCCCATTCCATGGCAACGAGTAGCGTGAGAAAAAGGGCAACCAAGATCACACTCGCCAGCGGCGGTCTCCAGATCACACCAACGACAGCCCAAAAGCACGCAAACCAGAACGGCAACCGGACGGCTTGCAGCAATGAGTAGGGAGTCAGCAGGTAGAAGTTTGGAGTGTACATCGGAAAAATTTTTTTACGGCTTTGCGCATTCTCTACGGGTAACGTTTTACCCGCAGATGTGCTTCTTTTGCTTCATTCTCGTGAAAACGGGAACTAGAGAAATGGGACAGAAACTTTTCGCTAGGTATCCCGCTTTTGAAGGATCGGCGGCACTGCCTAAACACCAACATTCGGAATATCATACTCCTTGCGCCGTTCGCGGGACAGGAACGTCTGCGATTCGGCATCGCCGGTCGTTTCCGTCTTCGGATCGTACAGCACTTCTCGATTGAGCCGGGCAGAAATCGCCGCCAAATGACACACGTTCATCGCTTGAACATGCGAGAATACATCGGAAATCGGCAAGCCGCCTTGCCGAATGCAAGTCATCAGGTTTTGCCGGTGCCCCTCACGTTTCATACCGTTGAACGCCTTGACGTAGTCTTCTTCCGTGATCCATTCGTTCCACTTGTCCCGGATCGCTTCTACCGGCGCACCATTGATGTGCCCTCGGCTGACGTGAATCCGTCCCTTCGTTCCTTCAAACAGGATGCCGTTGCCGAATTCACTCCGGCTCACGATGTTCATCACTGTTCCCGACTCGAAGGTACATTCAATATCAAAGCGGGTGGAAGTGTTGTATTGGTTGTCCACTGTCGGATAGCCCTTCTCGAACGGCACCGGATGCTCCGCCACAATCGGTTTGAACTTAACGGGTCCCTGTCCCGGTCCATCTTGTCCGATAGCCCACATGGCGCAGTCCACATGGTGTGCTCCCCAGTCGGTCATTGTGCCGCCGGAGTATTCGTACCAGTATCGAAAGACTCCGTGGCATCGGGTAAAAGTCCGCGAACTTCCGTCGTTTCTCGTTTCTGTCAAGGAAAGATAATCCGTTTTGGGTGCTTGTCCGAGCCACATATCCCAGTCCAATGGTTCCGGCACCGGGGCAACCGGGATGGGACGGGGAGCAGAAGGACTTCCGCCGATGTCGCACAGTATTTTTTTGACATCACCGAGCAGTCCCTTTCGGATCAGGATGTGAGCGTTTAGGAAATGCAGTCCTTCTTCGGAGCGTTGCTGCGTCCCGACTTGCAATGCCAGTTTGTTGTACTTTTTGCAAGCGTCGCGGATCAACCGTCCTTCTTCAACGGTCAATGTGAGCGGTTTTTGACAATAGACATGTTTGCCGGACTGCAACGCTTCGATGGCGATCTTGACGTGCCAATGATCCGGCGTGCCGATGGTGATGGCATCAATATCGTTGCGTTCGAGAATCTTTCGGTAATCTTTGACTTTGTCTGGGTTGAGTCTTCCGATGGTACGGTCGTTTGCGGCGGCATCGAGTCGTTGCGAGTCGACATCGCAGAGGGCGACGACATCGGCGAGGATTGAGAATCGGGATGCATCGGCTCGTCCCATTCCGCCGAATCCGATGGCACCCATCCGTATGCGGTCGCTGGGGGCTTGAGCGGCGGCGGGCTGTGCACTGGAAAGGAAGTATGGTGTGAGGGCAACTCCGGCGGCCGCCTGCATAAATTGACGACGAGTGGTTCGAGTCATGGAAAAGCCTTTCGGAAAAGAAGTGAGAACTGTTTTTGATTTTACAGTAGGAGAGAATAAAAATCAACCGATTGCGCGGACTGCGGAAAAAACAGAGCCTGGTGCGGCAGCACCGGCACAATGCAGTCCGTTGACACGTTTCAGGGTTGGAGGGGAAAAGGTAGGCAACCGACCGCTGGGCGGTTGCGTCGGCGATAGCCGACCCGGGAATTCCAGTGCGGTCATGTAATTTTTTTGGCGCACGTTGCCGCGATGCGTGGGAAGAGTACTGGCGCACCGCTACCTAATCTGCCTACAGAACGTGGACGCACCCTACAATTTCTCGCCCCTGTTTTTTTTCTCCATAATTGTTACAATACCAGTATCGACTGAGACTCAAATAATTCTTACGAACATGGCTCTATTTGAAATCGAGACACAAGCCCACATTGTCATCGCTTGGGCAGAAGACGAAGAGACTGCCCGAAATGTCCTTTACGGTTACTATCCCTCGGAAGAGGTCATTCGCGTAACCAAACGTCCCCGCGATGCTTGGGTCATTTCCAAGTCCGCCCTCGGCATCGTGGGCAAAGCCGACCCTTGCGATGCCGCCAGAGACTGCATCTCCAAAGCCTCCGGCGACAAAGTGCACGCCATTCGACTTTATATGCAGCAGACCGGTTCCGATCTCGATTACGCAAAAAAAATTATTGAGTCCAATATGGTGATCGGATGGTAGAAGAAATGCAACACATGTCGCCGGACGAACGCAAGATTTTATGGGATAGCGGGACCCGTTTATCCTATCCTGATAATCCTGTACATTCTATCGGCAAATACTATGATGCACTCTTTTGAAGTAGAAATCAAGTTCCGAATTGACAGCATCACGGATTTAGAGCACCGGCTCCGGCAGTTGGGCGGTGCCGGATTCGGCGAAGCGGTTACGGAGTCCGATTTCTTCTTTCAGCATCCCTGCCGGAACTTTTCGCAAACCGATGAGTGCCTCCGTTTGCGAAAGCGTACCTTGCCGGAAGGTACAAGCGAGCATTCTCTAACGTACAAAGGACCTAAGATCGACGCAAGCACGAAAACGCGGCAGGAAATCGAAATACCCATTGCGGAGCCGGAACACTGGGAAAATCTGCTGACCGCTCTCGGCTTTTGTAAAAAGGCATCGGTAGAAAAGTTTCGCCGCCGGGCAACATTGACCGTGAACCGGCGTTGCGTTGACATCCTTTTCGACACATTACCGGCACTACCGGAGCGGCATCGGCATTTCGTTGAAATGGAAACGTTGGCAACCGAATCGGAGGTCGAAGAGTGCCGAACATTGATTCTCGGCATTGCGGAACAACTGGGTCTGAGCGAACCGATCCGGGATAGTTACCTGAAATTGATACAAGAAGGGTGTGCAAAACTTTAGAGGGGACATTTCGCCCTTGCAGAGCCCGGCTGAAAAAAATAGTGTGTGTTCTGATTGTCGTCAAAGCAATAACAGAGCCGCAATCTCTGGATTGCGGGACTCTATGCGAAATCTAAAAATTGCGGCTCTGATTGTTTTGTGTTAACATTATTGGCTTGCACTGGAATCCGGGAATTGCGCTGCGCTACATCCCCGGCTCTTTAGTCGGCTTTCGTCGACCCGCCGCCCGGCGGTCGAGTACCTACCTGTCTTTTTTTTTTTCCTGCCAAAGCAGTATCACCACGTCAACACCGCACTAACGGAACCCAAATGTGACGTAACGTTCTTGCCCATGTCCAAATCATAGTCCGCAGAAAGACGGAAATTCTTCACCTGCACAAAATCGTAACCTAAACCGACATTCACCCAATCCTTGCCCCATTGAACGCTCCGCACGGACGCAGAGGTCGTGTCCAATCTAATCGCAGAGGACATAAAGTCGTCTCCGCCGACCTGCCGGATGTACTGCACCCGGCTACGGATATTGAAGCACTCCCCTTGAAGTCCCAGTCGCACCATCACCGTATCCAAACCGTCAGGGCTAATCGGCATCGACATGTCCAAATGGGGTAGCCTTACGGCAAGATCGTCCATTCCGATACTTTGGAAGTCCAATCCCACGAGGGGCGTGAGATGAAACTTCGACAAAAACGCGAAGGGACGTGAAAATTCCAAACTGCCGAAAATCGTGTTGCCGTCGAAATCTGCCGTTCCGCCAGTCCCATCATACGAATACTTTTGGGTGCCGTAAGCGATCATGCCGTTTGCCATGATTTGCCAAAAGAGCGGCACTTTCATGTATGCGCCGATCATATAATCGTCTGCCGTGATTTTGCCCAAGTCGCTTTTCACATTCGGACTGCCATAGTGAAATGCCAAGCCGGCAACGATTTGGTTAGTCAGATTCGTGTCTCCTCCAATCATAAAACCGGCACGAGTCAGAGAGTAACCGTCATACGTTGTGTCATCCGCATCCCCTTTTTCCGATTGGGCATAGGGATTAAACCAGAGTCGCAGATTACCCGGCGATGACTGTGCTTGTCCCCACGTATGTCGGTTTGCCGTCCGGTTGGCAGAAACAGTGTGCGTCGGCAGTGCATCAAGTTGCCGAAACAGTGTCCGCTGGGGGGAACCCATTACCATTCGGGCGGCATTGCCGACTAACTCTCCTGCCATCGCTGCCCGGAGTGCAGTCTGTAATTGATCGTCTTCAAGTTCTTTCATCTTCTGCAAAATATCTTCGATCTCCCCGACCGACGACATACTGGCGGCGGCAAACAACTGCATCACTTCTGCTTGTCCCTGCGAAAAAATGAAGGCATCAAACAACCCTGCAACGGCAGAGACGTTTCCTCGTTTCCAGCCGATTTCGTTGGCGTATTCTTTCACCGTTAATGTTTGAACCAGCAGATCGAGCGTTGTGTTGTTCGTTGTTGTCCACGCCGTCCGGTAGAGTGCCTTCTGGTTTGTGTTGAGTTTTGCGAGATCCGATGAGGTAACTCCGCCCGTAACTTCAATGAGGTTTTCATACGTCTGCTGGTTTTGTCCGCCGATCACGTTGATTTTCGCATTGTTAACCAAGGCAAGGCTGCCGGTAGTGATCATCGGTACACTTTCGTTTTTGAACGTTACATTCAATTCCAGCGTCCCGTTGTTCAACATCAGACTGCCGGTCGCTACCGTTCCTGCATTGGTCATGGTGCCGCCGTCTTGTACCGTTATCATGCTGGCTTCCAACGTTGAACCAAATGAAACATCAAGTACCGCCCCGTCTTGGACAAAGACCTGGTCGGCTTTATTTGATACCTCTGCGACGTTAAACAGAGTGGTCGTACCATCGTTAATGATAATGTTGCCGTCTATTGCGATTCCATTGATGATATGCGTTCCACTGCCGCTCTTTGTGTAATTACCGTCACCTGTTACCGAGCCGCTGGTGAAAATGATACCTTCCTCCACGATGAACACCCCCCCGCCTGCGCCTAGCGCAGTGTGGGTTGTTCCGGCATACACATGCTCCGTTTCTCCTACCGCCTTGTAAATTTTGACTATGCCGCCGTCCACGAGAAGACTTGTATCGATGTCGTATCCTAGTTCATCTTTTTTGACCATGCCGGTATCTGCGGCAGCAGCAATCCATAACTCTCCCCGGACTTCAATGTCGTGTGTGTCCAAAGAATCGTTCGTCAGTTGTAGCGTTGCCCCCGCCTTCAGATCGAAAATGCCCTCGATGGAGAGAGTTTTTACACTGTGTGAACCGTTGCCCAAGTTAAACAAATCCGAAATGGTCAAACACCCCACGCCGGTCATCGTTCCCGTTACGCTGCCTGTGCCGACTTCAAGATCGTGTCCACCGCCGAGATACGAGCCGTGAATTTCAAAACCGGCAAACGTATATCCTGACGAACTCGCCGCCGCCATTTCAATCGTCGTACCGCTGCCGCCTTTGAGCGTGCCGGCAACAACGTCGTCCTTGAATATGACGGTTCCCTGTTGCACATCATACGTCCCGCCTGTCCCGAGGTTGACGGTACTGACGATATGCGTTCCTGTGCCCGTCTTTACGACGTTACCGCTGGTTCCTTCGGCAGTGATTGTTCCGCTTTCAAAGGTCACGTCTGCGTCAACGTTGATGGTGCCTCCTTTTGAACCGATCACCGCATGAAGGGTATTTGCCATCAATTCTTCGTCCTCCCCCTTGTATATTTCGACCGTTCCGCCGTCCACAAAAATAGTGGTCGAGACAAGATCATTCGGCAAATCCCCCTTGAAAATACCGGTGCCGAAAGTGCTGGAGACTCTTAACGTTCCCTTTTCCAAAATTTCGACATCGTAGAGTCCTGTGTCGTTGGTCAGTTCCAACATAGTGCCGTCGGTTAATTCAAGCACTGCCGGTATCGTCGTCGGCGTTATTTCCGAATGACCAATGATAATTCTTCCAGCCCCTTGCAGACCATCCGTTGCGTTAAGGATCGTTGTTCCTCCAGAGACGATGAGGGTTCCTTCAATCGAGAGTCCATTGATAATGTGCGTGCCGCCGCCGATTTTTTCATAATCGCCGCCGGACACACCGCCGCTCTCAAAGATTACGCTCGCATCAACGTCGATAGTTCCTTTTTCCTCACCGGAACCAACAATGATCGCCATCGACTTCGCTTCCCACACTTCGATTTCATAGGGTGCCGTGTTGCTCTTGAAGATTTTGACTGTCCCGCCTTCTACGGTAAGGGACGTTGCAGTAATATGGGTACTATCCGCGCTGGACACTTCAAGCCGTGCATCCTTTTTGACTGCAATCGCTGTGGTGTCCAATGTTGCGGCGGTACTGACGTGTAATACCGCCCCTTCTTCGATAACGACGTTCCCCGCCGTGTGGTCAATGGTTGCTTCGCCTGTCGTATCACCTGCCAGAACAAGAGTTCCGCCTGCGACTGTCAGGGTGCCGCCGATGGCAAGTCCGTAATCCAGATCACCGTCGATAGCGTCTTGAGAAACTCCTATGATGAGTGTCCCATCGCCCGTCTTTATCAGATTGCCTTCGCCGTCAACGAAATCGACATCGCCGCTGTCAAAGGAGTCGTCGATCCGCCGCGCGGCAACGGTGCCGTGTTCAACATTGATCGTTGCATCGCCGCTAATGTGAATGGCGTAGTGTTCGAGGAACCAAGTGCCCGGATTCTCCGCATCGGGATCGATCCAGAAAACAAGTGTGCTGTCTTTCACGATAACGTCCAGCACTGTTTGATCGAGATTATCGTCGCCGCTAAATCCGATGAATCCGCCGTAGTTGGCGAGGATGAAGTTCTTTTCATGCTGCTTTACCAGTTCTGCAACAAGTGCTTTGTATTCGTCGTCATCTTCCGACAGTTCGAGCAGATTTATCCCTTTTGACACCGCCAGTGCCAGTAACTCTTCGGGCAGAAGGACAAAATCGAAGGATTTGCCCGACCAAGAGAGTGTTATCGTCGAGTTGGTAATGCAGACGGGCTCATCTGTGCTTGTAACGACAATGACGGCTCCGACATCGAATCGTGCGATGACATCCTCGAATTCCAAACTGGCAACTTCGACGTATAGGGTTTTTCCCTCTTCATCCATTGACGGCATAAGAGTCCACGATTTTTTGCCGTCGATTTTTTCTCCTTTAATACCGTTGGCGGTTACTTTCAATGTTCCACCTTCCGTCAGGTTCTCTTCAATGAATTCGTTCAGTTCCGCTGTGGTCATGACCGCCAGGAGTTTCGTCCATTCTTTAATGTCGAAACCGAATGCGATACCGACACCGTGTTCCGAAGCCACAAGGACCCCATCGCCCTCTAAGTCGGTCATCTCCACCAAATATCCCCATTTGCTGTACTCCGCCCAAGTATCCCAGTCGTCTTCGTCCCACCGAACCAAAACCACATTGAGATCCGAATAGGGATCACCGACCCCTGCATTGTAGGTTAGAGTCCAGTGGATCGTTTGCCCTTCTTCCACTGTTAATCCCAGACCGGAAATGTCGAAACTGAACAAGTCGTGCTTTTCTGCCCATTGGTCTTCCGCAAGAGTTTCCGCTCCCGGTCCCCAAGTATCCGTCGTATAGGGCGCATCGATTGTGAACACTTTCTTTTCACCGTCGTCGCCGACCCAGAATTCAAATTGGAGGTTTGGAATGACCTCCGGCAGTGTACCAAACGAGACCAACCAGGTCTCGAAGTTGGTCAGCGTACCCGCTGCAGTAGATATAATGCTTCCGCCGATGTACGCTGCCCCCAGGTCTGTTCCCAGATGTGTCGTGCCTATGTTCGACCATGGCAATACCTCCAAGACATCATCCGATATGATATTTTCCAAATTGCCGATGGATATTGTATTGGCTTGTGCACTCCCGGCAAAGAGCATTGCCGTTACCAGTGTGATGCAACCGAGCAACCTTCGCCATTTAGCAGAGAAAAACACTGTTTGGATAGGAGAAAGACCAGCCAAAAGGAGAGGAAAATGCAGCATTATTGTACTTATCGGAGTAATAGGAATACTAGGCAGTATCCTTACTATCGGCATAATTGGTATAAATCTTTAATTTTGCCACGGTTGGGATTGATGGGTACTCCGCATTAACGGTCCGCGAACGTCAGAAGGCGAAATTCGCTCTTTAACGGCTCTGTTGTGCCTTCCGATAGAGTTCGGCAACTTTGGTTTCGCACATGTGCCGTAATTCCTCTTCACTCAAATCTTTGATCTCTTCATAGGGAATCGGCTTGCCGTACACGACTCGGAACTTTCCCCAAAATTTGGGATACTTTTGCGTGCGAGGAAACGCTTCATAACAACCACTGATCGCCGCTGGCAAGACCGTTGACTTCGTCCGCTGAGCAAGCGTGAGCGAACCTTGAAGAAATGGAGCGATGTCGCCATCCCAAGTTCTGCCTCCTTCAGGAAAAATAAGAATGATTTCGCCATTTTTCAGACGTTTGAACGACTCCTTGATTCCGGCAAAACCGATTCCGTCGATGTCCAATGGAATCGCATCGAGCATGTCAATGAGCCAACCGAACGGTTTGAATCGGAACAGTGTCTTGCGTGCCAGAAAATTGAGCTGGCGGCGCAAGCCCACCGCAATAAGCGGAGGATCGAAATGCGATTGATGATTGGAAATCACAATCACACCGCCGCTTTCCGGTAAGTTGTTTCGACCGTAAAACCGCACCCCGTAGCAAACCATGAAAAACAGATTGAGCGGGAGACGGCAACAGTAGTAAAACAAACGCTTTTGCCATGAAATACGATGCATAAGGAGTTAGGAGTAGAAGTTAGAAGTTAGGAGATAGAAGTGATCCACTCTCTTCTAACTTCTAACTTCTAACTCCTTTCGCTTACCGTTGCCATATAAAACCGAAGTTGACGGAGTGCATGACCTGGTTCGTGTTGGCGTAGGCATCGTAACCGACGAAGGTGCGGAGGTTGGGGTCTAAATCGTAATTCAGACCGAACCCAGTTTGCACCCAATCACGACCGGGGTCGTTTCCGTGAACGGTAAATTGCGGTGTTCCGCTCAGTAATCCGGCATCGCTGAATCGGGCGGTAAACTCTGTGTGCCGCCTATTTGCTTCAAATTCGTACATCCACGCCACGTTGCCGTAGAAGGAAGCCACCCCCCTTCGGAGCCGGAAGGGACTGGAGTCAAACCTCATACCAAACATCGTTCGGAAACTGTGATAGTCCTCCAACTCTGCGGTCAAGTTCAAACTGTCCGCTCCGTTTTCTGTGAAGCCTTCACGTACCAATCCGGTGTACTGTAATCCCACGAAGGGGGACAAGTTCAGGATTCCGCCCCGATACTTCAAACCCGTCTCGAAGTGTGCCGTTGCCAAAAACGCATTGTGCTTATTCTTCGCCGTCCGATCAATGAAGTTTTCGGGATCATACGGGTTGCCGAGCGTAATCCTCCGCTTGGTGTCGTAAAGGTGAGTGCCGAGTCCCGCTTGAAGGAGTACATATGTGTTGTCGGTATCCTGACGGAGATAGTGTCCGATCATCAATTCCTTGGAGACCATCCGGTCTAGCAAATCGCTGGACAGGCTGCCTTGTCCGGCGGTGAGGAAGAGTCCCATTCGGAGCCGTCGGTCATTGATACGGTCAAAACCTGCCATAAGTCCCGAAAAACCTTGGCGGTACTTCTCTGCATTGCCGTCGGCGTACATCGTACCGGCATGTCCGTAAATCATTCCCCAAAGGTTGTCCGACGGAATGTACCTGCCCCTGCCGTCCAAAAGATTCAACGGCGGATGATCAGGTTCTTGTCCTCGATAATACGGTCCGACCATCGCTCCGATGTTATTAGACTCGCGCCGCAGTACATTGGATAACGACGAATGGAACATCACGGTGTTTTGGAAACTCGCCGTCGTCATGGTTCCGTAAATGGCACCGCCCATCTGACCGAGAGCAAAATACACCGGATCAACCGCCGGTTCAGGAAATTCATTGCCGCTTGCCCGTACCGTCTGTGCTTCTTCTGCCAGTCCCCAACGAGTCCGGTCAAGAGCCATCAGGACCTTTCGATAATCACCATTGGGATAAATTCCCACCTGGTCAAGATAGCGTCCCATCGCTCTCTGGTTCGCCGTCGTACCCTCTCCTGAATAGAGGAATGTCCGGGCTAGTGAGAACCAATACTGTGTATCATCGTTGTTCACAACGGTTTTGAGCAACGGATCGTTCACCGAACCGATCAGTAGATCACTCTGTACGATTAGATTATTCGCAACAAGGAACACGTAGTTATGGTCGGGAACGCAGTTTGTGTCTTCATCGACAACGATGTGCACGATGCCGCTGCTAATAATAGCGGTACCACTAACATCAATGAGACTATTATTCATCCCCTTCACACCAATCACGAATGCTCCTCCGATACTCTCGAAATCGCCGACAATTTCCAAGTTCATAGGACTTATGAGATGCGGTTCGGCAGTTGCACTAAAACCGGCTTCTCCAACGATGATGAATCCGCGATTGTTCACGAACGTTCCGCCGTTCAGATCGATTTTTTGAGTACCGCCGAACACAGCGGTGAACTGGTTCTCGAAGTTTTGGGCTTCAATTTCCTTGGCATTCAGGAAGTATCCCGTGTTGGTAAAATCTCCGTTGATAGTTAATTTAGGCGTGTTGGCAAATAGTGCATTGTTAACCAGATTGCCGCCGACCGAGATCGACTCGTTTATGTCGGTCATCAATCCGTTGTTGAACATATTGCCGCCTATGGAAACCGACCCGGTGTCCACGATGCTTCCCATGTTGACCAGTCCGTCGATAATGTTCATGGAGCCGATGGCTTCCATGTTTCCGTCGTTATGCACGCTTCCGGCTTCCAAGTTGCCGATACCGGAAACATATCCTTGCAATCCCCCCGTGGTCAAATTTCTTAGTTCGCCGTCAATAACAAAGTTGTCAACATAGGCGATCACTCCGCCGCGGTTATTGACGCTCCCTGCCGTCAGTTCTTTGAGGTTCGCCATCACTCCGCCGGAGCGATTGGCAAGTTCCTTTGTAACGTGCATTTCGCTGATCCCTATGTCCGTAACATCGGTGTATCCTGCGATGATACCGGTGTTCTCGACGCTGTCCGCCGTCAGTAGATCGAACTGTCCAAAAACACCTTCATTGGTAAATCTGTTATGGACAGTCATAGTGCCGATCTGTCCCATCGTACCGGCATTACGGACGCTTTCCGCCGTCAGGCTTTTTATGTACACAATTTCTCCGCCGTTGTTGTGGATGGCTCCGCCGGATGTGATTTCGGTAACATTGGCGGCAGCACCGATACCACCGAGTCTCCCCGCCATTTCGACTCGAATATCACCAATGAATGCCGGTACATCGCCAAAGAGAAGGGTGCCGTTTTCGATCAGCGTCAAACCGGTATAGGTGTGCTCTCCACTCAAAAACAATGTGCCGGTTCCTCGTTTAGTGAGCGATCCCGCACCGGAAATGTTGTCTTCGTATAGGCTATCATCGGAACGGTCGAACGTGACTTTGGAATCTCCAGAGTAGAGATAAATATCCCCCGCGATACTGCCCGAGGTGCCGCCGTCGCCGACAAAAACATCTCCCGAATAGACAATCGTGCCGACTCCTCCGAATACACTGTCGCCGTTTAGGAAAAGTGATCCTCCATTAATCAGTGCGCCGCCTTCAAACACATTGTAACCATTTAAGGTAACAGAGAGCGTGCCGAACGTACCGTAATAAGGGTCATTATAGGATTCCAATATCAGCATACCGGTTGCGCCGACAATGGACGTATGTTCGGCTCGGGCACTCCCGAGAATGTTACCGTTGAATGTCCAATTACCGTTGCCGTACACGTACATATCGGCGACGATAGCCTCGGTGCCCGAAATGTTAATGACATGGGTGCCGCCGGGATACTCGGAAAAATAGTCGGAAAATATGACGCTATCGCCGTCGACGAAGTAGTTGTCTATTTCGTCGATGTTGTCGGGATTGTAACCCCACCAATTCGCCGTCGTCAAATCCCAAGAGGTACCGTCGGCATAGCCCGTCCAGTAGAGGTAATAGTTATTGAGTTCGCCGTCAAGGGTCAGTTGCAGTTCTGTACCCGTGTTTGTAGTTTGTGCATCCAATACGCTCCAGCGTCCGATGGTCAACGGAATTTCCCGACCATTAAACCAGAGATTTGCCGAATCGTTTTGATAGGTCAATCCCTGCGACGAGATGAGGGTGAAGGCACCGGTGAAGAAAGTACCGTCAACAAACAGGCTCGACAGATTGATGTCGATGGCTCCGATATTGGCTGTGCCGAGTACATCAACACTGCTGGACTGTCCATCGACACCAAGGTTGATCCATAGTGTGCTATGGTCGTCCATGTGGAGGTTGCCGATGATGTTCAGTGTGCCGAAATCATTCGGCGTGTCCCCTGCATAGAGTGTACCGGTCTCGTACACGTAAACATTGCTCGCTTGGACAGTGCCGCTTCCCGCCAGCAATCCCGTACCGTCTTGTCCTAGGACTCTATTACCGCCGACATAAACATTGGCGGCAGCGGCGTTCCCGCCGTTGATTAGTTCTAATGAGGCGTAACCGGTGTTGCCGACATAGATATCCTTGGCGGTAGCAAGTTCGTGAGAACTGCCGTCGACGATGGTTCTACTGAATGTAATTGTATCAACGACCTTCGTGCCGCCATTCAACATAATGTCGCCTACAAAACTATTGATACCATTCAGGGTCATCGATCCGGCACCATCCATTATCAAACCGCCGGCACTCATTGTCGTGCTGCCGTTGCTAATATCGGTAATCAGCGTTGGTATGCCGGTAATATCACCGTTGAAAATCCAGTCGCCGTCTCCGATCACCAGCATATCACCGACGCGTACACCATCGGGAGTGATATTGATGGTGTTTGTACCGCTTAATCCAAAGGTTACTGCATCGCCGTTTTCAAACCACATAGAAAAGGCGGCATCATCACGCCAGTTCTCTGTATTGTTAATATCCCAAGTTCTGCCGTCAATAAGACCCGTCCAAGTGAGGTGATAATTTCCCGGTCTGCCCGTGTTGAAAATGTTGACGCTCAACTGTAAACTGGTATCGTCAACGTTTGCAACGCTGGTTGTTGCACCCTTTCGTCCGTAAAGGTTAACGAGGTCTATGGGTATGCTGTTGGCATGGATGGTTGTAGCGGCAACACTGGCAGGGCTATAACTCAATTCCCCGGTTCCCGTCGAAATAAGCGTAAAAGTGCCCGTGAACATGGTGGTCAAGTTAATGGTGATCGCCCCAATAGAAACGGTCGAGATAGGATTATCAGGATCGACAATCCCTGAAGGAGTAGCGATAATCCTGTCGGAGTTGTTGTTGGCACCGAGATCTACCCGCAACGTGCTGCCATTGTCCATCTGCAATTTACTGCCGTAATAGATGTAGTCCGTCCCGCTGATAGTTAATCGACCGAGGTCTCGTGTGCTAACACTGGGAGAAATAACACCGCCCGAATACACCTGGACTTGCCCCACATTGAATGTGGTACCGCCGCCCGTTGCGCTGCCGGCTGCCACCAACGTGCCTTGCGGCAACACATGTACGAGTCCAGAGCCGGCGAAATCGGCATCGCCCCGCAATTCGAGAGTGGACCTCTCTGTTCCGTACCCAATCCACATCCAACTGGTAGGAATGTATAAATCTTGGGCAATGATGGTGTGTCCCCCCCAAGTTTCAAAGTCGTAGCGTCCTATCAGACCGCCGTCGATCATGATCACGAAGTCCCCCGGATCGCTGGCTAACGTTGCGAATCCGTCTGCACCGGCTAATTTTCCGAAGGTCAACGCCTGCCAACTATACGTGTCTGAGCGAACGCTTCCCGTAATCGTTGTTCCTCTCATGAAATTGATTGCCGTCCCCGGACTGGGATAGTAGCCGAAAAACCCAATCGTACCTGTACCAACGATGTTGATCGCATTGTTTCCTGCGCCCGCGTTGATGATACCGGAATTATCGAACCTAGCACCGAGATTGGTTCCCACGAGATTGTCGATATAAACACCGGTTCCGCCGCTTCCCGTGGCGTCAATCCTTCCCTGATTGAGGAACGACCCTCTGTACTGCCCTGAGTCCACATCGGTATTCGTAATAAGAACCCCGACTCCACTTTCGCCGTTGGCTGTAACCCTTACGCCTTCGTTAATGATGACGGTGTTGTCATTATTTTCGATACGGATACCGGCACCGGCGTATCCTCTGGTGATAATGTCCGTGTCCAGAATGACAGTGTTTCCGTCTGCAACAAGGTGTAATCCAACGCCGAACCTTCCGCTGAGATCAAAAGGATTTCCCCCATTGTCCACGATGATGGTTCCCGTGTGTGTTTGATAAAACGATTGACCAAAGAAATTTTTGATGTCAATCTTGTCCGTCATATTTGCATCGGCGGCATCGTTAAAAATTGCCAATTCGACTGCACTAAAAAAGGGACGACCGTCGCGTTGACTTGACCAATACTGAAGGGCAATGCGTTCATCGACGTGAGCCAGTGATGATCCTCCCATTGTTCCCGAAAACATCGGTACGGCTGTATCAGTGCCGCCTGCCCAAACGTCTCCGAAAATCGCCATGGACTCCTCCCCCCAGAAGGTAACGTCTGACGGATCGAAATAGCTAAGGGTACCGGGAGTGGTAAATTGAAGTCCGGGGGCTGCCCAAGTCCCGTGTCTATCGCGGAGCAAAGTTGTATAGTGATTAATTTCACTGGCAAACCCAGCGAGAGCCCCCGTGGCGGGATTCCCTACGACATCGGGCCAAAATCCCATCGGATGTGCCATTTCGTGGAGTAGTACATCTTCCCAACTGTACTGTGTGGAACCCGGCAGTTGTTTTAGTTGTGTGTTTGCTATATCAGAAAATCGTTGATCTAACGGTGGAAGAGCCGCATTGTTATTGAATGTAACTCCAGTCCTGCTCGACGCGGCAATGACATACCCTCCGGTAACCGGATCAGGAGCCCCTAAATCGCCTAGGGCAACGCTGTAACTAAATTCAGGTCCTGTGGGTGAAAGGTCTGCCCAGTATTCAATAGAGCGTGTGAACGCATCGATTTGATCTTGCGTGAAGCCCGCACCGATGTTCAGTATGAATCGTCCGCGTACAACAACTGCTTGCGCCGTTGCCGTCTCGCACCATACGCTGAAAACGAGCGCAACCACCAAGAACGCAAGTATGTGAACGTATCCCAGTCTGCGTTTAGCCCATTTCGATAAGGCTGCAAACCCGAACATCCGTGATTTTGGCGTTTCCGACATTGGTCGCTCCATCCTAAAATACCGTTCTGACTCGACAGTGTCTTTCAGGGGTATCGTATAGGAACCAGCAGATACTTGGGCGTTTCCCCCGAATCGCTATTCTGATTTCAGAGCGGTAATACTATAACCGTTACATGTGGATTGACCGGAAAAACAAGAGGGCAGACAGCAGAAGGGACTTGTGTTATAACTTGCCTAACCGCTACTTCTGTGAAAATAGGATCTCGCGAAAAGGATTATCTGAGACCCAGCCCCCAATGGGGGCTTCTCGGAACGTTCCTTTTTGCTCCGCATTGACTTTTTTACGCCGTGTCCGATAATATACTGCGGCACGGTAATAATTTACCTTTTTCCCTTCGTGCCTCCTTTGTGCCCTTTGTGTCCCTTGTGGTTAATCCTTTTTTACCACAAAGGCACAAAGAACACAAAGATTCACAAAGAAAAAAGAGCAATCATTGGCATTGTACAGTATAACCCTCTATGGAACGATACCCGCACCTGAAACAAACCGATCCCGAAATCTACGACCTCGTCCAACAACAGACGGTCTATGAATCAAGCACGCTCAAAATGATTGCGTCCGAAAGTTATGCCTCGTTTAGCGTTCTCGAAGCCTGCGGATCCGTTCTCACCAATAAATATGCCGAAGGTTATTCCGGGGCAAGATATTACGAAGGAAACGAATATACCGATAAAATCGAATTTCTCGCCATCGAGCGGGCAAAACAACTGTTCGGAGCGGAACACGTCAATGTGCAGCCGTACAGCGGTTCCCCTGCCAATCAAGCCGTTTATCTGGCACTTCTCAACGTCGGCGATAAGTTAATGGGAATGCCCGTTACCGACGGCGGACACCTCACGCACGGTTGGAAAGTCAACTTTTCGGGAATCAATTACGCGCAAATTCCTTACGGTCCCAGTCCCGAGACAGGCAAGTTCGACATGGATCGAATTCGGGAGACCGCTTTGAAAGAACGTCCCAAGATGATCTGGGCTGGAGCGACTGCCTATCCGCATAAAATCGAGTACAAAGATTTTAGGGCGATTGCCGATGAGGTTGACGCGTATCTCGTTGCCGACATTGCCCATATCAATGCTCTGATTATCGCGGGAGTGCATCCCGATCCGGTGCCGCATTGCGACGTGATTACGAGTACCAGTCACAAGATGCTTCGGGGGCCCCGGGCAGGTTTTCTGCTGTCGAAAATTGAAGACCGATTGCAATCAAAATACTTTCCCCACAGCAAGTTGAATCTTGCCCAGCGTCTTGATCGGGCGGTGTTTCCGGGCTTGCAGGGGGGACCGCACATGGCAATCATTACGGCAATGGCAACGGCGTTTAAGGAAGCGTCGACTCCCGAATTCAAGGAATACGCCGTTCAAATTGTGAAAAATGCCAAGACTCTTGCCGAAGCGTTGTTGTCGAAGGGTTACGCATTGGCGGGGGGCGGGACGGACACGCATTTATTGATTCTCGATTTTCGTAAAGCCGAATTTACCGGCAAAGAGGCGGCTCGGGCATTGGCGCAGTCGGGGATCATTTCCAACTTCAATATGGTGCCGGGGGATCATCGGAGTCCGTTTGTAACGAGCGGCGTTCGGCTCGGCACGCCTTCGCTGACAGCGATGGGAATGAGGGAAGCCGACATGCACAAGGTAGCGGATTGGATCGACCGTGTCTGCCGGAACATTTCTCGCATCGGCGGTGTGGCACCGGTCATACGTCGGGAAATTGCCGAGTTTTGTTCGCAGTTTACCGTGCCGGGGATTACTGTCCCGTGAACGAATCGGCAATATGCAATAATCACCGATAAATACAACACTTTTTTCGGTAGCCCATGCAATTTACCATGCATATTGTCAAAACCCGTAAAAAAACTGCCACGCACTAAATCGTAACCGATTTGTCGCCGATTGCGGTGCCCCGAAATCGGCGGCTTGGCTACGCTGGTCGTACCGATCCACGTTTTGACGGCATTGCCTTTGCGGTAGAAATCGACTTTTGTGATCGTGCCGTCCGGCGGATCGTCTTGTTCAGGCGTTCGATGCCGGACAAGTGGAAGCCGAAAATATAGAGAAGAGGCAGGAAATCGGAGGAAACGCCCCGAAAACGGTAATGGACGGGCATACTGGAGTGATTATGTTCAACCGTAATAGTTTCACCTGACATGCGCTATTTAAGAATCCAACCACTTATAGAAGGCTCGATACTCGGACTTTGGTTCTCCACGGTAATTTCAAACCTGTTATGGTGGAGATGGACAGGCATTTCTTCGTTCTTTTGAAGGATCGTGATTAATTCGCTTTTGAATGCGTCTTCTAACCGAATACCTATAGGAGTCCAGTTAGAAGCATAGTAGCAAGCATCGTTTCGTCCCAATACCAACATTGCTTCCTGTCCATTCACAAGCGTAACATGAATACGATTCCAACAGTCAGCATAATGCAAAACAAGATTTTCATACTCGATGGGTTTATACTGACTTTTCAGACGATCTAGTGTGTCTCGATCATCTATTCGTTGGTTTTTTTTTATGACAACAGGTCCTTCTCCAACACAATAGCAAACTTCAATAGATTTCCATGGATATGTTTCAAGAGAATATGGTAGCCTACGATATTTGGTTACTTGCGACATCAATGAAAGCAAGATGAACAAAATAAGCAGGATAGACAATAGATAGAATTGATTACGTTTCATTTTTTTGGTAAGGTTTTGGGAAGGAACCGCCCTCAGAGCAAGTCTTTAACTGCGTTTCCCTCTTTCAAAGAGGGCGAATTGCTATTGGGCGTAGGCGAAAAACATGTTACGTTGTCCGTTTTTCGGAAATCACTCTGAATCACG
>Ga0099364_10003046_pt1 | contig 26345 bp, 13 predicted proteins | sample TergutTh196P3_FD_73070 | JGI IMG/M metagenome (GOLD analysis project Ga0099364, IMG submission 73070) | Microcerotermes parvus P3 segment gut microbial communities from Pointe-Noire, Republic of the Congo - Th196 P3 | ecosystem: Host-associated > Arthropoda: Insects > Digestive system > Gut ...
GGGGAGCTGAACGGTTTTCCAGCTCCCCCGACATCGGCGAAGCCATTAGGCCGGGCAAATGCGGCGGTGTCAAGAAGCCGTAGGCAGGGTGGAGATTTTTTTTGAAAAGTGCAGTTCTTTTCTAAAAAAATACCTACCCGGTTCTTGACAACGGCGCAAGCTCTGACGGCTGTTTGAGCTGCGTAGCCGCATTGCCTCCCGGTTTAACCAGAACAGGCACAAAATCAAATCGAGGTTTTGCGCACATGCGCAACTATGTCTTGCATTGAACCCGGCGTGCGCAAAACATCCATGGTTTTTACTGTTGTTCCCAAGGCGCCGGGCTTTCAGGCTTTCGATTGCCCGAAATACACATCCTCCGGCGTCTTGTATTCAAGCGATTGATGCCCTCGCCCACTATTATACTTGCTTGAGTAGGCTCCAAGCCCGGAACGGAGTTCCCTGGGCGTGGCGTACTCCTTGATGTAAATGTCCTCGTACTTGACTGTTCGCCAAAGCCTCTCGGTGAAGATGTAGTCCATACAGCGGCCTCTGCCGTCCATGCTGATATTCTCACCGTTTCCCGGCAGGACGCCAATATAACCATTCCCGGTAAACTGGCTACCCTGATCGCTGTTTGCGATGTCCGGCACGGCGGTCTTCAGGGCGCTGTTAAGCGCCGATATCACAACCCCGTCCTCCAGCGTGTCGGACAACTCCCACGAAACTACGTACCTGGAAGACCAGTCCAGAAAGGCCACGAGGTACATAAACCCGCCCTGCATTCGAATGTACCCAAAAGCATTTGGTGAGGGGGACTTCCATAATCAGGAGCGGCGGTCAGGCTACCATGTTGCCGTCGTTAGCGGGAAGGTTTGCCGCTATTCCAAGGCTCGAAGCCTGTTGCGCCCTAACTGCACCCAACGCCTTGCTCGGGTCATACGCTTCGCCGGTCTTTGCCATATGGAACAGGATGCGCATCACCTTGAGGCCGACGGCCACAAGCGCCTGACCCCTTTTTAGCGGGTTGCTCTTTCGTTCAGTCAAGCATCGGTAGTAATCGTGCATCTCAGGATTCCACTTGCAGCCCTGCTCTCCGGCCATATATAGTACATATCGCAAATATGGTCGCCCCCGCTTGCTTATCTTGGTGTTGCCTTTGTGCTTCCCGGAGCTGTTTTCCACAAGGTTTAGACCTGCCAAGCTGCGTACCTGTTTCCAGTTGGCAAAACGGCTCACGTCTCCAATTTCCCCGATGAACCCCGCTGCGATGACGGGTCCAACGCCGCGCATACCCTGAAGCAGCTTTCCTAGTTGCAGGGCTTCCATAACAGTTTCCTGTTCGACCTCGATAGCGTCCTTTTGCCTGTCAAAGTGCAGTAAATCGTCAATTAGGTTCGATATACGCATCCTCACCGCATTTTGTCCTTCTTTGACTCCTATGCTCCTGCTGGCGGCCTGGATTATTTTCCCTAACAGCTCGTCGTTCTTGCGCCCCTTCGTTATTTCACCGATATCTTCCAGCAACTTACTTTTAGAGACGGACATAATGTCCGATGGGAATGCGTATGTTTTCAGGAATTCCAATGAGGCCTGGCAAGTCACACTTTCCCACACGGTGGCGTATTCAGGGAAAAACTCGTCTATCAGCGCTATCAATATGTTCCTGGTTCGTACGATCTGTTTCATTATGCGCTGCCGCTCGGTGTTCAACTGCCGTAGCTCTGCATACTCGCCTTCGGGCAGATATGTGTCGTAGAAATTCCCATTTCGAATCAGATGGGCGATGATCAGCGCATCCTTCGGGTCGCTCTTCGTCTGAGAATTGTCGTCAAGCTCCTTGGCTTGCTTCGTGTGGTATGGGTTGACACCCAATACCACAGGCTTGCTCTCGTGTAGCATCAGATACCAGCCTAAAGCTCGCCAGTAGTGTCCGGACGGCTCCATGCCAATCATTACTTGGTCGCACCCATGCCTCTCCGCAAGCTCCTTCGTTTTTGACAGTAGATTTTCAAAGCCATTTATGCTATTGTGTACCTTGACAGGCTTTACAAGTGCTAGGCCATGGCAGTCAGTGATTTGTGCGTAGTGGTTCTCTTTTGCCACATCAATCCCCACGATGATCGTTGTCGGTGTTATGCGCTTAATATTTGCCTGAATATTCATTTCCTGTGCCTCCTGTTTTGTTTGATTTAGGTTTTGTGGACCCTTATCATCCTAACAGGAGGTTCACTTATATGCAATCCTCTTTTTCGTCGAAATACAGGAATGCTACAAACGAAATTTTGTTCGAAATTGTAAATTTATTGATACCCTCTGAATTGTAAATTTATAGATACCCTCAGAATTGTAACAATACTTATAGATACCCTCAGAATTGCAACAATACTTATTGAACACAAGAGCCGTCCCTGTGTTCACTTTTTTGTGCCAAATTCCTGCAAAATCCGGCTATCCTGTGAACCGAACACAGGTGTACTACGGTGGTTACAATTCATGGGTAGTCCGTCATTGCGAGCGAAGCGAAGCAATCAAGGCGTTTTATGTGTTAAATACTTGTCGAGCCGGGATTGCTTCGTCGCTACGCTCCTCGCAATGACGAAGGGAGATGCATTTTTGCTATTGCCACCGAGGGTTTGGGTACCCGTGAACTGTAACCTACGGTGTACTGTGGTAGTAACTTGAAGGCTGGGGCATTTGCATTAATGGTTGACATGAAATATAATTCTAGCTGTAGATGAGGTGTATTGTGTGTAAAAAGAAGAATAAAGCAAAGGCCCTTAACTATATTGGGCAAGACATATGTGCTTTAGCATATTGGGCAAGATATGTGCGCATTAGCATTTTTGGCAAGGTATATGCGCTTTAGCATATTGAACAAGATATTTGCGCTTTAGCATATTGAACAAGATATTTGCGCTTTAACATATTGGGCAAGATATATGCGTTTTAGAATATTGGACAATACATATGACCCTTAAACTATATTGGTAAAGTGAAACTTTTAACTATATTGGTTGTAACACATTCCCTTTAGCTGTATTGGTTGTAACACATTCCCTTTAGCTGTATTGGGCAATCGGATAGACAAGTAACTGCAATGGGCAATACAAAAAGTGGTTTAATCGGAGGCATGGATATAAAATGTTAAAATCTATTATTGAAAAAATTATTGGGTCGTACAGCTCAAGGGAGCTCAAGCGCGTCATACCCTATGTTGACGAGGTAGAAGAGCTAAATGACACAATGGCGGCAATGAGCGACGAAGGCTTGAAAAAGAAAACTGAGGAGTTTAAGCAGAGGCTTGGCGACGGCGAAACGCTGGAGGACATTTTACCGGAAGCCTTTGCCGTTGTTAGGGAGGCGTCCCACCGGGTGCTGGGGATGAAGCATTTTAGGGTCCAGCTAATAGCCGGGGTGGTTTTGCACCAGGGCAGAATCGCAGAAATGAAAACAGGCGAAGGCAAAACGCTGATGGCGACGTTGCCAGTGTATCTGAATGCGTTGGAGGGTAAGGGCGTCCACGTAGTCACAGTGAATGATTACCTCGCGAAGCGCGACAGCGAATGGATGGGGAAAATCTATACTTTTCTTGGCTTGACCGTTGGCCTTATTATCCACGACATGGAGCCGTCAGATAGGAAAAAGGCGTACGAGTGCGATATAACTTACGGCACAAACAACGAGCTTGGGTTTGACTACCTCCGCGACAATATGGTTACCTACAAGGAAAACATGGTACAGCGCGACCTCCATTACGCCATTATCGACGAGGTTGACAGTATACTGATTGACGAGGCGAGAACGCCGCTTATTATCTCAGGCCGGGGCGACAAATCTACGGACCTTTACAAAAAAGCAGACTCCTTTGCTCGTAGGCTGTCGAAGAAAGTTTTTAAGGAGACTGACGAGAAGAGATCCCAGACGGACATTGAGGAGGATTATGTAGTCGATGAAAAGGCGAATACAGCCACATTGACGGAGAACGGCGTGAAGAGGGCGGAAGCCTTTTTTGGGATTGAGAACCTCACCGACCCTGAGAACATGACCGTGTTCCACCACATAAACCAGGCTATTAAAGCGCATGGGGTAATGTCCAGGGATCGCGAGTACGTCATCAAGGACGGGGAGATCATCATAGTCGACGAATTCACCGGGCGCCTGATGTACGGCAGAAGGTACAACGAAGGCCTTCACCAGGCAATTGAGGCAAAAGAGGGCGTTAAGGTTGAGCGGGAGAGCAAAACGCTTGCGACAATTACATTTCAAAACTTGTTCAGGCTCTACGGTAAGCTAGCGGGAATGACAGGAACAGCGATGACCGAGGAAACTGAATTCCAGGAAATATACAAGCTGGACGTGATTGAAATCCCAACAAATATGCCAATGATCAGGGAGGATCATCCTGATTGCATGTTAAGAAACGAGCGGGGTAAGTTTTCTGTCGTTATCAACGAAATTGCCGAACGGAACGCGAAAGGACAGCCAATACTGATTGGCACGATTTCTATTGAGAAATCCGAACTGTTGAGTCTGCTATTGAAAAAGAGGGGCATACAGCACCAAGTTCTGAACGCGAAATTCCATGACAAAGAAGCCGAGATAGTAGCCCAGGCAGGAAAATACGGGGCGGTGACGATAGCAACCAATATGGCGGGCAGGGGCACGGACATTGTTCTGGGCGGCAACCCCGAATTTCTTGCAAAACAGGAGATGCGAAAAAAAGGGTACGACGAGGACCTGATAACCGCGTCAAACAGCTTTAATGATACAACCGACGAGGTTATCTTGGAGGCTAGGCAGGCATTCTCAGAGATGTACGCAATCCACAAGAAAAACACCGACAAAGAACGCGAGCTTGTGTTGGGCGCAGGGGGGCTTTGCATACTAGGAACGGAGCGCCATGAGTCGAGGAGGATTGACAACCAGCTTCGCGGGCGTTCAGGGCGCCAGGGCGACCCCGGGGAATCGAAGTTTTACATCTCCATGGAAGACGATTTGATGAGACTCTTTGGCTCTGACAGGCTGGCTGGTATGGTTGACGCGCTGGGCTTGAAGGAGGACGACCCGATTGAGAATAGGATGCTTTCGAATTCGGTCGAAACGGCGCAACGCAGAGTCGAGGGCAGAAACTTTGGCATTAGGAAACACGTCCTTCAGTACGACGACGTTATGAACCAGCAAAGAAACGTAATATATGCCGAAAGGCGCAGGGTGCTGGACGGTGAGAACCTGAAAGAATCGTACAAGAAGATGATTGAGGGCGTCATATCCGGGATTATTGGAAACTACACGAGCCAAAGCCCGCACCCCGATGATTGGGACATCGGCGCAATAATGTCATATGCGGAAAGCGTGAGAATCCCGCCAGGCATTTTTAGCCTGACGCGGGCAGACATGGACGACACGACTGCGCAAAGCTACAAGGAAAGGGCGGCTGAAAGGCTTCTTGACATATACGAGAAAAAAGAGCTGGAGCTTACCCCGGAAGCCATGAGGGAGTTTGAGAGGGTAGTGCTTCTAATGGTCGTGGATGAAAAATGGATGGACCATATTGACGCGATGGATCAGCTTAGGCAGGGAATAAACATGAGGGCGTTTGCCCAAAGGGATCCTGTTGTAGAGTACAAATTCGAAGGCTTTGACATGTTCGAAGCCATGACGGCAAGCATAAGCGAGGAGTCCGTCAGCCGTATTCTAAGGCTAAAAATAAAGAAGGATGAAGAGATAAAGCGGGTAAAGGTGGCGGAGCCAATTGTGGCAAGCCATGGAGACGGGTCGCTGGCAAAGTCGTCGGCAAAGAGCCGCAAGGTGGGAAGAAATGACAAATGTCCCTGCGGCAGCGGCAAGAAGTTCAAAAACTGCGGGTGTGGATTAAATACCCGGTGATGGCGCATGGGGATGGCGCATGGGGACGACGCATGGGGACGACGGACAGCATCCGCCCTACGCAAGGGGTAGGCGGATATGCGAAATAGAGTTGTGATGTAGTCGGATGACATCCGCCCGCCCCAATGGCGGGTTCGCAATGGCAAAAATACACGCATAGGGGAAACTATACACTCATGGATTATGGCGAGGCTTTGGCTTTTATTCACGGGGCAAACCGATTTGGGGAAAAGCTCGGGCTTGAGAATATGCGGGAATTGACGAGGCGGCTGGGCAACCCGCAAGAAATGCTAAATTGTATACATGTCGCTGGCACTAATGGCAAGGGTTCTGTCGTCGCGTTCCTCTTAAGCATTTTTATAGAGGCGGGTTATGTGACTGGAGCATATACTTCGCCGTACTTGCATAGGTTTAACGAAAGAATTAGGGTGAATGGGGAAAGCATTCCAGATGGCGATCTCGCAAGGCTCGTTGGGCGGGTGAAATCGGCGATTGAAGGTATGACTGGGGATGGCTTCAACCACCCGACGGAATTCGAGGTAGTAACAGCCGTGGCGTTTTTGTACTATGCCGAAATGGATTGTGATGTTGTTATTCTGGAGGTTGGCATGGGCGGGAGGTACGATTCCACGAATGTGATTAGTTCACCTATAGCAGCCGTTATTACTACTATTGGCTACGACCACATGGAATACCTTGGTGGCACGCTTGAAGAGATCGCGTATGAGAAGGCTGGTATTATGAAGGGCGATTGCGACGTTGTCTTATACCCGCAAACCGATTCCGTAAGAAAGGTCTTCGCGGAGGTCGCGGACAGCGTCGGCGCCCGCATACGGAGTGTTAACTTTTCGCAACTCAAGGGGAGATATGCCGGGGCCAGTGGGCTTAGTGGGCGGCATGGGGCAAATGGGCTAAGTGAGATTCATGGAGCCAGTGGGCTAAGTGGGCTAAGTGGGCTAAGTGGGTGGCATGGGGCAAATGGGCAAAGTGGTCAAAGTGGGCGGCATGTGGTCAATGGGCCATGTGGGCAAAGTGAGAAAAGTGGGCCTTATGTGGCTAATGGACCATGTGGGCCTTATGGGCAAGTATTTGATTATAAGGGGTATGATGGCCTGAGGATATCGCTATTAGGCGACTTTCAGCTACGAAATGCGGCGATGGCGATTGAGACAGTCGATCTGATAAACAGTAATCCCGGCATAAGGATTTCGACACCAAAAAGGCAATTAAGAGATATTCCACTGATACCGGAAAAACAACCATTAATAATGCTTTCAGTAACGGAAAAACAAACATCGAAAGAGCATTCAGTAACAGAGAAACAAACAACGAAAGGGTTTTCAGTACCGAAAGAACAACCGTTGAAAGGGTTTTCAGTGACGGAAAAACAGTTAAGGGAGGGCCTTGCGAAAGCGAAATGGCCTGGGAGAATGGAGCTTGCATTAGAAGACCCACCATTTATTATCGATGCGGCACACAACCCACAATGCGCAGAAGCACTAATAGAGTCGCTTCAAAAATACTTTCCAGGCAAAAGGGCAGTATTTATTTTTGGAGCCTTACACGATAAAGACATTGACTCAATAATAAAAATCACAATGCCGATGGCATATGCAGTATTCGCTGTCGCCCCCGACTCGCCAAGGGCACTGCCAGCAAGTGAACTGGTAAGGAAACTTAGTGGCTCGTGCGGGAGAGTGTTTTCTTGCGGTTCGGTTCCCGAAGCGGTTCAAAGGGGTACCGAGTGTGCAAAAACCCTCAGTGGCGCGTTCGTATGTGCGTTTGGCTCGCTTTATTATATTGGCCATGTCAGAGAATGCCTAGGCCTCCCACAGTAATCTCACAGCAATACTACGGTAATCTTACGGTAACATCATGGCAATGCAATAGTAATCTCACAGTAACGCCACGGTAATGCCACGGTAATGCCACGGTAATGACACAGTAACGCCACGGTAATGCCACAGTAACACCACAGTAATGCCACGGTAATGCCACAGTAACACCACGGTAACATCATAGCAATACAACAGTAATACCACAGTAATCTCCCACAGTAATGGTCGTAAGCATTGGAAAACGGTTGTATGTAGTGTACAATATGCATTATGGTTACGGAACGCAGAAGGAAGGAAATGGTGGACATTATGAATTATATCAGTACAAGGGGCATGTCAGAGCCAGTAGAATCCAAGGCGGCAATACTAAAAGGGCTTGCGCCAGATGGCGGTTTGTACGTGCCGGACGCAATCCCCACAGCTCCGCCCGAGTTAATCGGCGCAATGCCGAAGATGACGTATCAGGAGGTTGCGGAGTCGATACTCGCACTCTACCTTACGGATTTTTCGGATGATGACATAAAAGAATCAGTTAGCGGGGCGTACGGCTCCGACAGGTTTGACGTTGATGAAATAGCACCCGTCCGGGCCCTGTGTCAAACGAGCGTGGACAGTTCATCAGACACAGCTGAAGTTACAGATTATACGTCTGCCAGCATTAAGAATATGGCAGTAGATGAAACGTTCGCTTATACGTCTGCCAGCATTAAGAATGGGGAAGTGGATGAAATGTCCGCATGTGTTGCGGCCAATACAGATGATGTGCCTGCCTGTGATGAGAATTCATCATCCGGTGGCGCGCCCGGATGCGTTGCTGATGCACTCACTAGCGGAAACATGATATATATGCTTGAGCTTTCCCATGGGCCAACAAGCGCTTTTAAGGACATGGCGCTTCAGTTGTTGCCGAGGCTTCTTGTTAAGGCATCCCGCGATTCAGGGGACAAAAGCGAAATTGTTATACTTGTTGCGACATCCGGTGACACTGGAAAGGCGGCTCTTGAGGGGTTTAGGGATGTGCCCGGCACAAGGGTCGTAGTGTTTTACCCAGAGAATGGCGTAAGCGAGGTTCAAAAGCTACAAATGGTCACTCAACAGGGAAACAACGTTGGAGTAATTGCCGTCAACGGCAACTTTGACGACGCACAGACTGGTGTAAAAAATATATTCTCGGACGAAATGTTTAACAGTAGGCTTCGTGCCGCCGGAAAGAAACTTTCGTCAGCAAATTCCATCAACTGGGGTAGGCTTGTGCCGCAGATTGCATATTATTTTTGGGCGTATTCGCGGCTGATTTCGAATGGTGCGGCAAAGTTGGGTGAAAAAATTGTGTTCACAGTCCCCACAGGGAATTTTGGAAACATTCTGGCATGTTGGTATGCCTGTAAAATGGGGCTTCCTGTGAGCAGAATTATCTGTGCGTCCAATTCAAACAAGGTGCTAACAGATTTCATTGAAACAGGCGTATACGACAGGCGGCGGGAATTTGTCACGACAATGTCGCCTTCCATGGACATTTTGATATCGAGCAATCTGGAAAGGTTGCTGTTTGAGGTTGCCGACAGGGATGCCCCCACTGTAAAGAGGTGGATGGAAAGCCTCTCCCGCGACGGGGTATACGATGTTGGGGCTGAAGGGCTTAAGAGGATCCGTGAGTTGTTCCGAGGCGGGTACGCAACCGAGCGGGAGACAGGAAACGCAATAAAAACAGTGTTTGACAAGTGCGACTACCTGATGGATACTCACACTGCAGTCGGCATGAGGGTATACAGCGAGTACTTGGAGTCGTCCGGCGACATTAGCCCCGTAGTGATAGTTTCCACGGCAAGCCCATTTAAATTTGCCGCTGACGTACTCGAATCGATAACTTCCAAAGATGTGGCTGCACAATCGAACGTAAAAACCGAAGATGTGGCTGTGCCGTCAAACGCAAAATCCTCAGATGCTACTGTGCCATCAAACGCACAGCCCACAGTTGCGGTTGTGCCATCAAGCACAAAACCCGAAGATGAGATTGAATGCCTGAATACCCTAGCTGCACTGAGCGGCCTTAGCATACCAGGGCCGTTGAAGGATCTAGACAAAAAAAGTAGGGTTCATTTTGCGGTTTCCGAAAAAGAAAATATGATGGATGCTCTGGAGGGCACCCTGTTCAACGGTGGCAAAGGCAAAAAGGGATAAGGGCGAAGAATGCATGCCACGAGCGTAGGCGAAGAATACATGCCACAAGCGTAGGCGAAGAATGCATACCGCAAACATAGGCAAAGAATACATGCCGCAAACATAGGCGAAGAATGCGTGCCGCAACGCAGGCAAAGAAATAATATTGAGAGGATTGTGAAATGCCAATAAAGATTGCAAATGACTTACCGGCAAAAGACACGCTTATTAACGAGAATATTTTTGTTATGACGGAGCAGCGGGCGTACCACCAGGACATTAGGCCGCTCAGTATAGCGGTTCTAAACCTCATGCCAACCAAAATCGTCACGGAGACACAGATACTAAGGCTGATTGGGAATTCACCTTTGCAAGTCGAGGTGGCGTTGCTGCACCCAGCGACACATATTTCGAAGAACACCCCTGCCGGGCATTTGACGAAGTTTTACAATCATTTTGACGAGATAAAAAACCAAAAGTTTGACGGCTTGATTATAACCGGAGCCCCAGTCGAACTGCTGGACTTTTCTGATGTAGATTATTGGGAGGAGCTCACCAGGATAATGGAGTGGAGCCGGAAAAACGTGTTTTCGACTTTTCACATATGTTGGGGCGCCCAAGCTGGCCTCTACTTCCACTATGGCATCCCAAAGCATACCCTTGACAAGAAAGTGTTTGGGGTATTTCCACACACATGCACAAAACAGTATGTAAAGCTGTTGCGCGGTTTTGACGACGTGTTCCATGTACCCCATTCTAGGTATACCGAAGTGAGAGCCGAAGATGTAGAAAACGTACCTGAGCTAGAGGTTTTATCCAAGTCGGAGGAGGCGGGGCTTTACATAGCCGCTTCAAAGGACGGGAGGCAAATATTTGTTACCGGGCATTCCGAATACGACCCATCAACCCTATCGGCGGAGTACTTCCGCGACAAGAAAAAAGGCCTTGATATTAACATACCTCACAACTATTTTCTTAATGACGACCCTGAAAAACCGCCAATAGTAAAATGGAGGGGGCACGCCAACTTGTTATATTCAAACTGGCTGAACTACTATGTATACCAAGAGACCCCATACGACTTAAACAATCTGGTTTAGGCATTGATATACCGATACACTGATATACACTGATGCGCTATAGCACGATGCGCTGATGTACGACGCACGACGTACTGATGCATCGATGCACGACGCTCGACGCGCTGATGCACGACGCACTGATACGCGCTATTCGTCTGAATCAGTCTTATTAGCTCCGCCTTTATATCAAAACCCCTACTATTCAATGAGGTCTGCTGTCCTACTAATTCACAAATATGGTAGCATAATTAACAAATAATATTGAAAATAACCATGTTTTGTAGTATTATCACTGACAGGCATAGCATAAAGATTGAGCGCAAAACTGCAATAATGGCGTTGGCTAAGACTTGTTGCAATCATTTGTTGGCGTTGCGCCGGAAAGGCATGGTAATTAATGTGGCAAATAGGCTGAAAATCACCAAACGTGTTTTCGTGCGCGTTATCATGGCTCTGGTGCTGTTTGTTGTGGGTTTGGCTCTATCGCTAGCGCTAACGTTAACACTATCGATATCGCTGACGTTAGCGCCCGCCAGTGCCTCATACGCCGTGGACAAAGGCGTGATTACCTTTTATACGGACAGCCCGGACGGGGCCATAACGCGGGCGGAAGTGGACTCGCAGCTCGCCGAGGCTGGGGTTGGCAGTGACGACACGTTCGCAGCTGAGTTTGACGGCTCCGTAAGAAGCATCGGCACAATGGTCATGGCTTACCGCTACGGCCTTACGAGCGTCGTAATTGGCGGCGGCGTGGAGTCTGTCAAAGTCAGTGCATTTGAGCTTTGCCCGGCACTGGAGAGCGTTACCATCCTGGATGGCGTTTCGGTCATTGAGGACGGTGCATTTGTTTACTGCAATGCCATAACGAGCGTTTATATTCCACCAAGTGTCACGAGCATGGGCGCAAACGCTTTTTCTCGTTGCGCAGGCATACGCGAGATCAATGTAAGCGAGGACAATGTTGCCTATGCATCTCTTGACGGCGTAGTGTTCAACAAAAGCTTGACAGCCCTCATAAAGTATCCTGCGGCAAAAGCTGGCGCATATGACATACCATACGGCGTAACAGAGATAGGCCAGACAGCCTTCCAAGACTGCACGGGCCTCACTGGCGTGCGCATCCCAGACAGCGTGACGACGATTGGCAATGCGGCTTTCCGGGGATGCACCGCCCTCACGGGAATATTTATCCCGGACAGTGTGACAGATATCGGCGAAAACGCATTTAGCGTAAGCACTGGCATCACAGAGATTGGCATTGGCCAGAATAACAGCGCGTACACGGCCGTCGACGGTGTCGTGTTCAACAGGGACATGACTTCCTTGGTGGCTTTCCCCGCAGGGAAGGCAGGCAACTATAGGATTCCTGACGGGATTGTGGGGATCGGCGACGGGACATTTGAAGGCTGTACGGGCCTTGCGAGCGTATTCATCCCTGACAGCGTAGCGTCAATTGGCAACAATGCATTCAGTGACTGTGCAAGCCTTACAGACGTACACATCTCGGAAGGCGTGACGGGCATAGGCGCCCGCGCCTTCTTTTACTGCGTTGCCCTGGAAAGCATTACCTTGCCGGACAGCATGAGGAGCATCGGGCAAAATGCATTCGCTTACTGCACCGGACTCGAAAGCATTGACTTAGGCGGCGGCTTGGAGCATATCGGGGGAGAGGCTTTCAATGGGACACAGCTTGAAACCTTGATGCTGCCCTCATCGATCCAGACGTTTGGTACGCTAAGGTATGGTGCGGTGGATGTTGGCCCGTTCGCGGGGATGCCTTCACTTGAAAGCATCGTGTTCGAAAAGGGCGCGTTGGCTTTGCCTGCCAACGCCTTCCTTGAGATGAGCAACCCCATTAACGTCTACGTGCCCAAAAGCGTGACCGATATTAGCGCAAACAGCGGGTTGGGAATGGATACCACAATTTACGCTTTCGCACAATCCTATGCTGAAGACTTCGCAAAGGAAAACAATATTCCGTTTGAAACCTTACCCACGATCCTGCCGGATTCGCCCCAGCCCCCGGACGGATACCTATATCTGCCCTATTCTTTCAAGTTCGCGTCCAGTGATGGCGCCTGGCTGGATGTGGGCGAAGGGGCGTTGCCGCCGGGCCTTAATGTCACCACAGCCCCGGATCCATCTGGCAAACGCTCTTTGGGCGAGATTTGGGGCGCGCCTCTTGAAGCCGGCACATTTGAGGTAACCGTCCGGGCATCGGATGGCCTTACATACCCACTACAGGACGACGAAGTCACTTTCCAGATAAGGATCCTGCCCATGCAGACACAGACCGAGCTGGATGCCCTAAACGATTTTGGCGTTATACAGCCCATTGGCTCCTATGACCCAACTGAAGATATTTATATTGCTGACGTATACGATGTTGAACCCGAGGACATGGACATCATCTTCGACTGTGAATTCAGCGCGTTTATCGATTTTTGGATAGACGGTGAACTGCAGGTTAGGGATGTTGAGGGGAATAGGGACGGGGACTATTACGCGGCGCCTGGTTCCACAATCATCACGGTTTACGGGCAGACGCTGGGAAGGCTGGATCCAAACGTTGACCACGTGATCGCCGCCGAGTTCAAGGAAGGCGGACACGCTGAGGGAATGCAATACAAGGTAGCGACAAACGTGCGGATCAATAAAGTTCCAAGGGGAGACGGCTCTGGGGACGGCAATGAGAATGGCCCTGGAGACAGCCCTGGAGACGGCCCTGGAGATGGCAACGGGAATGGCCCTGGAGACGGCCCTGGAGATGGCAACGGGAATGACCCAGGAGACGGCCCAGGAGACAGCCCTGGAGACGGTTCTGGAGACGGTTCTGGAGACAGCCCTGTAGACGGCAACGGGAATGGCGATGATAACAACGGCACGAATAGTGGAAACCTCAACAGCGGCAATCGTAGTGGCAACCGCAGCGGCAGCAGTGGCGGCGGTAGCATCGACCGCATCGACCGCATCGACAGCATCAACCGCAGTGGCAACATCGACAGCATCAATAGCGGGGACAGTACTGATAACATATTAAACGAAGGCGATGGAGATGGCAACAAACTGGGTGATCAAAGTGGCGGCGGGATCAACAGGGAGGGCGGAGACGCCGAAAGTAGCTCCAATAGAAGCGGCGAAGACGGCAATGGCGATGGCGATGGCGATGGTAATGGCTATGGTAATGGCTATGGCAATGGCAATGGAGATGCCAATAGCAATGGCACTGGCAATAACGATAACAATAGTGCTGGCATTGGCAATAACGCTGGTAATAACGATAGCAATAGCACTGGCACTGGCAATAATAATGCATTTAGGAACGGTGGGGGCAACGGAAGCGAAAACAACCGTGGGAATGACAACAGTAACGGGGGCAACGTAAGTGGCGGCAACATCGGGAATAACATTAGCAACAGACAAAATAGAAGCGCCGATGGGATCGTCAATGACAGCGGCAATGACAGTGGCAGTAACAGCAGTAATGACAGCGAAAATGACAGAAGCGGCAGTGAAGTGGGCAACAACAGCGATAATTACGGAAGTGGTAGTGAAGTGGGCAACGACAGCGAAAATGAAGGAAGCGGCGACGACATAAGTGGCAACGGTAGCGAAGATGGCTCAGACAGCCCCAGTTGGATCGGAGACGACAGCGCGGACATTGCGGCATTACTCCATATAGGAGATCCGAGCCAAATGACGGAATTTGATATCGACGATTCTGGTATTCCCCTTGGTTCAGGTGAAGCCGCCGGGTACAGGGATGTTGCTAATGGCAGTGCTTCGAATCCGTATATGGGCGTTGTTGGGGTTACTATCGCCGTGGTTGTTTCAGGCGGCGCATTGATGTTTACCTGGCCTGCACTAAAACAAAGACTGCCATTCTTTAGAAGATAGGTGGGGTGCGGTTTGCGAATTGAGCAAACGTTGACAGAACGGGAACTCGAAATATGCGGCTTGATTGCCAATGGGTTGAAAAACAACCATATTGCCAAGCTCCTTTTTCTCGCTGAAGGCACGGTGAAGAACCATATCATGTCAATTTATGACAAGCTAGGCGTGCAAAATAGGGCACAACTAGCGGCTAAGTATACCTCCGAATATGATCGGGCACTGACAGATATCCCTGATGACGCCGATATTGCGGATTCTTCAAGTGTTGCCGCCCCCCCCATTCAATATGACGCTACATTGAGGCTAATTGGCTTAGGTGAACTACCGGAAACCATCCCGCTCATTCTTCAAGAATCCCCGTTTATCGTGGGGCGCTTCGATGTGAGTATTGGGCGCAAGCAAAGCGACTTTGAATTTGCATGGGTCACAAAGGCTGTAAGCCGCCGCCATGCCTCGATTGAGCGAACAGAGAGTGGCGATTTCGCCGTCGTTGACTTGGACTCACGAGCCGGCACCTATGTCAACGAAAAAAGAATTGAGCCTGGAAAGCCATGCTATATCCGGGATGGTGACCGAATATCCTTCGGCGTTGCTGGCGCGGATTATATTTTCTCTCTAGAACGCCCATCTTGACTGCCATGCCGTTTACTGGGCGTTTGTCGCAACTGCAAGAGCAACCAATTCCTCAATGGAATACACCTTGCTCCTCCGCAGGATCTTCTGCGGGTAGTTGAATACCAGCTGACCATCCCATGTGCCGCACAGTCGGGGCAAAGACGCTATTGGCTGGAATTCGCTGTCTAGCAGGACACCAAATTGGCTACCATCGGCTGAAATGTACTGGGTGACTATATGTCCGTCCATCTGTGTAATATATGTTAAATATGCATCCTTCTCTAATTCCGCAATCAGCCGGCCTCCCTTTAAGTTGTACACGGCAGGGAATCCGTGCATAGGCGAAATAACGACGGCGGTTTCTGTAAAGTAGGCCTCGGCAGGATTGCTTACGGGAAAGTCAAAAAATTTCCTGCCCTCCCCGTCGTAGACTGTGCCAAGTACGCCATCTGATACTGCAAAAAGAAAGGATTCCGCTGTTTTTGCGGCGCCTATCAACTCTCTTCCATCTAAAAACATACTATCAACCACCATGCCGCAATAAGCGGCGAAAACCACGCCATTGCCCCCGCCCGTCACAATCTCAGAGAATATTACTTCGCCGCTGTCCAAATCTATCAAGCGAAGCCTGCCGCCAGCGTCCAGCACACTAACTCCATAAGGCGCGTAAAATACTGATTTTAAGCCTGTTTCACTGAAAATCTCCTCTCCGTCGCGACCGCCATAAATCAGTAACGCATCCCTGTACATCACTGCCAGGTTGCCGCTCTCTTGGCTGTGCTGTTGATCATATACATTTTCCGGATCAGGTATTTCACGCTCAAGTATTAGGGAGCCATTATTGTCGTAGATTCTAAAACTGCCTGTAGAAAACAGCATAAACCGATCCCCGTCGGCGTTGACCCTTGCCTCAAGGCATTGGTAATCGGGGCCATAAGCCAGCATTTGATTGTCGCTGTCACTTCTACTGTCGCCATCGCTGTCGCCGTTGCCGTCGCTACCGCTAAAGCTATCACTGCCGCTGTCGCTGTCGCTGTCACTGTCACTGTCGCTGTCACTGTCGCTGCCGCTGTCACTACCGCTGCCGCTGTCACTACCGCTGCCGCTGTCACTACCGCTGCCGCTGAAGCTGTCACTGCCAATACTATGTCTATCAAACCGAAAAACCGCAATTTTCGGCTCATCGCGCCCTCCAACAAGGGCATAGCCCCCAGATACCAACGCAATGTCGTTGGCAGTGCTTCTATTGATCTGGCTCACTGACAGACCCGCGTTGTCAAAAAATTCGCTGATGCCATCCGCCGTAACAAGCGTGAACCCTTCCCATACGGCGAAACTGGCTACATCGGAAGCAACCCTCGCAAGGCCTCGCTGTTCGCCGCTAAAAGGGTCGAGCTGGACTACAATGTTCTCCGATGACAAATAAATGCCTCCGCTGTCCGCGACCACGCCGAAACGCCCAGCAGACGAAAAGCCGCCCAGCTGTTCCTGCCCCTCCATATCAAAAACCTTGAAAACCGAGCCTTGGGCGCTCGTGGCTGAAAACGCTAACAGGTTCCCCGAGAACCCGCCCTCATAATGGATATAGCCCGTGTTTTCAATGTCAGGCGCAATATCCGTCCGATTCAAAGGATCTAAAGAGTCATACACAGAAATGAATCCATCGGCAATGCTGACCGCCAGGAACCTTCCGTCCGCAGATAGGGAGAAGAGACAATCCCGTGGGTTTACGAAAGTTTCATTTATGTCCGCCCGCCGAATCCTGTCGCCGAAGCTAATCTGCTCAATAGCATTCCCGTCCCTGTCATACAGCGTAGCATGGCCGTCGTCTCTACTGACCGCCGCGATTGTCTTGCCGTCCTCTGAGACGGCTATTGAGGTGGCTGGGGAAGCCGCCCATCTGCGTTCACCCGTTATGGCGTCATATGCGCTAATGCCTTCCGGGGTTGCGCATATTAGGGTATCGCAATCTAAAAACCGCGCCTCTGCTAGGGCTGTTCGTAGCATGGGAAACGTTTGTAAAACCAACCCGCTCTCCAGGTCGACGACCGCCGTCTCATAAGCATATACAATGGCGGCGGCCTTCCCATCAGGCGAAAGCGTAGCCATCAACGGAGCTGAAGGCAGGGCGATCATGCGATGAGGTTTGAAACCATCCGATAAATCATATACACCAAGTGCATCGGAGAGGGCTCTTTGCGCGTCTGCAGAGGCAGGAGGAGTCAACCAGCCTGCCTTCGCTGGGATTGCGTCAAGAGCCAATCGGACAGCTTCGTCTTTGTCGCCACCAATGTATGCATTCCGTGACGCTTCGACAAGGGCTTTGGCTTTATTCTCTGTTTCCATGCGCCCCAAGCCAATAAAAGCCGTTACGGCGCCGATGACCAGGGTTGCCGCCAAAAGGGCTGTAACCATCCTGCGTAGCCGAAGGAAGCGGCGGTGGCGCGGATCATTCCTATGTATATTTTTAAATGCCGCCAGCATGTCGCCAGCCGTCTGGTAGCGCATATCCCTGCTAGGCGCCATTGCCTTGTTGATAATGGCTGCTAAGCCAGCAGGGCAGTCCCGGGCAGTAAGCGGGGCGACCTCGACGGAGTTACGGGCAGGGCGGCGCCCGGTCAGTAGATGGTAAAGCGTGGCGCCCAGCCCATAGACATCCGAACGCACGTCAAGCACAACAGTTTTTTGGGCGGGCGCGTCTCTGTAGCGCAGAGCCGCGTCTCCGACACGCAGGGGTGTGTCTCCGTCAAGCGGGACCGCATCTCCGCCACGCAGGGGTGCGTCTCCGTCGTGCTGGAGTGCATCTCCGCCACGCAGGGGTGCGTCTCCGTCGTGCTGGAGTGCATCTCCGCCACGCGGGACCGCATCTCCGTCACGTGGAGACTCATTGGTTATTTGTCCTGTACCGACGACGCCCACAGGATCTGATGCGTCAATGAGAGGCATTACTGTTTCGGGATCCAGCGGCTGTGGCAGTTGCTGTGGAAGCAACGACAGCGACTGCTGCTGCTGATTCTGTAAGTGTGGTAGCTGTTGCTGCTGTGACGACGACTGTGTTCTTGATAGGCGCTTTCTCGTTAAAGTGCCTTCCGGATGGCTCAAGCCATAGTGTTCCGGCGACGCATACCCCTCGCTATGCCCAACAGACACGGCACCTCCCTCGCCCAGGGCAAGGGCAATATTAAAATCAATCAGTCGGATGTCGCCTTGCGGCGTCAGCATAATATTTGAAGGCTTGATATCGCCATGCAGGATTCCATAGGGGGGGCGGCTGTGTAAATAAACAAGGGCTTCCAAAATTTGCCTTGCCCATAAGGTAATTTGCCACGACCCAAAAGTTTCGCCCCTACCCAATGCTTTATCTAGGCTCTCGCCTTCGATAAAGCCCATGACCGTATATACTATGCCATCTTCGATGATAAAATCAAATATTTGAGGTATGTATGTGTGGCTTATGTCTTTTAGCGTCTCAGCTTCGCGCTTCAGCGAAGACAACGCCTTTTCTGGTAGGGAACGCTTATCAGCCTTCAGCACAACGCGTCTGTCCAAACGCTTATGACGGCCAAGGTATATGATTCCGCCACCGCCTGAACCTAGACGGCGCGTGATTTCGTACAATGAGGCAATTGTTCCATGCATAGTCTCATACCGTTAAACCCTATGAATTCCTCGTTCCATGTGGCTCAACTCCTCAACTCCTCAACTCCTCAGATCCTCAGATCCTCAATTCCCTAATTCTTTGTCTGCCCCATAGTCGGCTTCCAGACGCTTTTTAAGCCTGTTTCCTGCAATGAGGAACGCTGGGATAGCGAATGCCGCAACCACGGCTGATATGCCCACTAAAGAAATCCCCGCATGATAAATCATAGTCGATGTCATGTCTGACTCCTAACATGCTAAAAAAAATCGGAAAACCAAAGGCAACCCCAATGACATTATACCATTTTTTATGCAAAAAGTTTTAAAAGTTGCGAGTGTCACATACAAAAATGACGAAAGTCATATACAAAACTAACGAAAAGTGACGAAAGTCATATGCAGAAGTGACGAAAGTCATATTGAACGCATGCCAAATTGAAGATATATTCAAGCTGCTGTCAAACCTATTGGGATTAACCTATTGGGAGGTACACTCTGCAAGATATGCATTGTTTCACGATAGAGTGGGTCAAACAAATGAGGAGTAACCCGTTGGGGGTCACAGTAATACAAGCCGAGTACATTTTGAATCCATGCAACGCCGTGGGCTATGGGCTTCAGGATGCGCTCAAAAATTCTAAGGAGGGTAAGAACTATGAAGAAGTTAAGCAAACTAAGGAAACAGATCTCACTACTAGTGGTCCTGGCACTAATGGTTTCGTTCGGCACGAGCCATATTGCCTTGGCTATGCCCCTGGATGGCAAGGCTATCGGCTCCGAGCTATCCGAGGCTACCGTCAGCACTGCTCCGCTCAAGAATGCAACCAGCCCCGAATTGTACAAAGAAACCACCAACACAGATCCAGCCAGCGACGCCGCCAGCCCAGGACAGCCAAAGGATATCAATGACGAATCACTGCAGGACACAAAAAACGCTCCGACCATTCCGAACAAACCAATCCCTGAAAAACCAATCCCTGAAGAACCAATCCCTGAAGAACCAATCCCTGAAAAGCCAATCCCTGAAAAACCAATCATTGACAAAAAAATCCCAGACGATTCTACTCTGGTTGTCGACTTCGAAATAGGCCCGCTCCTACCATTCTCGCGCTATGCCTGCGAAGTCTCAGTATCCGACACGACTTTTGTGGGCTGTATTTCGCTGGACGAAGCTCTGAACAGGGTTGCCCCCGGCGACGAAGCAGTCATCAGGCTTCTGAGGAACATCAATCACACGAAACTCACCATAGGCGGATATCCGATAGTGAACAACAGTGCGGCATTGCGGATAGATGGCGGAAAAACAATAATATTCGATATGAATGGGTATAATCTGGACATCATAAGCGTTGGTAATGGCAATGGCCTTGATGTTCGTGACAATTCAATTGTCAGAATGAGGGGCGAGGGCAGCCTGACTGTAACCGGTGGAATGGTAGGCCTGCTTTTGTCCGAGTCTTCAGAAGCTGAGGTTACAAGCGTGTCAACAACGGACGACAATCCTTCCACGTGGGTCGTCTATGCAGATCAGTTCTCAAAAGCGCTGGTAGCTGGGGATTTAACTGCAGGCACTACAGACCTGTCCAACGCTGTTGGGGCATATGCTGTATTAAGTAGCAGTATAACCGTTGGTGGAAGCATTTACACCCATGTTGATGGCAATAGCCTGGGCATCATATCGCGGAGTAACAGCACCGTCAATGTTGCCGGCGACGTGTACGGCGGGATGAGCGGCATAGTTTATGTCCAAGGCTCTGGCTGCGGCTATAACTATAGCTGGGTATACATTGGCGGGAACGCAATATGCGGCGACCTAAAGCGGGGAAGCGCAGCTATAGCGGTTTATGATGGCGGGGAGGTAGTTATCGACAGAACCGTGAAAGCCGGTTCGGGGACGTATATCACCGTCGGGAACCTTTTTGCACCGGTTCACAAGACGGTGGACGACATTACCTACCCAACAACCAAGCCGGGCTACATTACCTATGACAACAACGATAATGGCGTCATTAGTTCTGTATGGATAAAAGGAAAAAGCATTGTGGTAAACAGGGGAGCCTATGTGCTGTACAGCGGCGGACCCTTGCAGATCCCCGGCATTGTAGAGTGCTTTGGCACTATCGTGGACGATTACGACAACTTCTACTATGGCGATACCTGGCAAAACAACTGGGATAGGGCCGTAAGCAACCAGTCTGGCGAATACTTTGACTTCATAAACAGCCGTGCCAGCAAATACAACATTAACTTGAAATGGGTTTGGGACAGGGCGTATACACTAGTCCCGGAAACCCAGACAGGAGGCCCAAGCGAAAAGGTTTATTTCAAAAAGGACTTCAAAATAGGCACACTCGCGGAAGGGCCAGTTTACGTCTATTTCGCATCGGACAACGCGGCGACAGTCGAAATCAACGGTAGGCTGGCTGTGTCAACTTATAAGGCTTGCGACCCGCATCTGGAGTTCCTGCCTGGCTACGATTCCGGCGACTTTGGCACGATTTACAGGTTTGACATTGCGCAGGCCCTAATAGAGAATGGGGAAAATACGATAGTTATTAGCGCCCGGAATGGAAGTGGGACTCCCCCAGGCAACCCAGCCGGTCTACTGTTCTTCATGGAAATAAACCATTCATAATGCAAAAGCCTAGCCGATAAATCGGATATTGGCGCGTCCGTTGTTACGGGGGCCTATAAGCGGCTTTGAAGCATAAACAAATCAGTGGGGCTGTTGAATCATTCAAAATTCAACAGCCCATCTGTTCAACTGGTATTGTGAAAATCATAATCTATCATAATCTATCATAATCTATCATAATCTTTCATAATCTATCATAATCTATCATAATATTCATAATTTTGCCATTTGTTTCCCATCTAAACTGCTATGGAAAGCTTTGTATAGGTATGATAGACTAGTTGTCGCAGGGCTTGTATAGGTATGATAGACTGATGTTCACAAGGCTTGTATGGGTTCGCAGGAAGTAGAAGTCAATATGGTGTGGAATAATGCAGAGGAGATGATTAGATGAAAAGACTAAAATTGTTATTAGCAACAATATTATCATTTGCGCTTGTATACGTCCTATTTGTGGCTTCAACGCCGATGATGGTTCATGCCGCAGATGCAGCGGCATTGGCGAAAAGGATTAATGAATTTGAGCATGAAGGCAGTGGAACGCTCACCGCGACAGCGGACGGCAACACCGTCAACGTCATCGGAAACGTGTCAGACGCGTCTGCCTTGCTTATCCTTGATATAGACTCCGCTGTGACAGTCGAGTGGCGTGCCACCTTTTCCGGACCGGATTACTCTCCGATCAGCTTGCATGGCAGTGGGGTATTTGTGGTCGCGCAAGGCGGACAAATTATAAACGGCGGAAATAGGAGTACAATTTATATTGACGGAGCAGTCAGCGTTTTAGTAAATGGTGGCTCTGTGATAGGCGGCACAGCAATCTACTCAAGTAAGGCAGAAGCGTCTGTCACCGTGAATAGCGGCATTGTTGAATCCGGTGGATACAACCCGGCTATTAGAGCTTTAGGTAGGGTCGAGATAAATGGCGGCGAGGTTAGATCTTCGAACAGCAATACCGTTATAAGCAGTTATTACGACACTGTTGTGATAAGCGGCGGCACTGTCATTAACACCGGAACAGGGTCTGCGATTATTTCCATCGGCGTCGACTCTTCGGTAACAATCAACGGCGGATTGGTTGTATCGCAAAATAAAGTTCTGACAATCAGCGCCCAGAAATTGATTATGAGCGGCGGCGAGGTAAGATCTAATGGTGAAGGCACGGCAATTTACTCGCGTACATTAGATGTCACAGGCGGCATGGTAAGCTCCCGTTCTGGCGGACATGCCATAAACACAATAGGCACCGGGGGCATTTCTGTAAGCGGCGGCTTCGTTTTTGCAAACAATACTAACGTTGAAGGAGTCGTTTTTTATAGCTATAATTCAGCTGTTAATTTAACTGTTATAATAGGCGAGGCTGTGGTATGCGCATGGAATCAGGCGGCGGGGCGCACAACTTATAACATAGGAACGTCTGATGACCTTGATGTCGCTCCTGCTGGAGCATCCGCCCTATGGGCTATTGAGGGAGGCAAAATCGGGATCAATTACGCAAACGGCTCGAATACCGGGTTTTTCCCGATCGATGGCGTGACGATTACAACTTCCGGAGGAGAGGTACTGTTAGATCCGACGATAGAGGCTTCGGAACAACCCGATCAAGAGGACGACCCTACGACAACCGAACTGCCCGGTGATGACTCGTTAACAGGCGAGTCGTCCGGCAACATATGGAGCAAAGCTAGCGATTGGGCTGTACCCGAACTGCAAAAAGCCGCAAACCTAGGCCTAATACCCGCGTCACTCATCGGAACAGATTTTACTCTGCCGATTACTAGAGCCGAATTCGCGGCGGTTTCCGTCAAGGTACACGAAAGCTTGTCGGGACAAGCAACGACACCCGCAAGCCCAAACCCATTCACCGACACAAGCGATGCCGAGGTTCTCAAAGCTTTTAATGTGGGAATTACAGCAGGGACAAGCGCGACTACATTCGAGCCGAATTTACTCCTGGATAGGGAACAAGCCGCAACAATGCTTGCCCGGGTATATAAGCGGACGGCTTTTGACGGATGGACGCTTGCAACGGATGCGGATTTCCCTCTGCCCTACACTCGTCAGGCCCCTTTCGCTGATGACGCGGATATATCCGATTGGGCAAGAGACAGCGTATACTTTATGGTTTCGAAGAGGATTATCAATGGCATTGGCAACAATTTATTCGCTCCGCGAAATACAACCGCCGCCGAAGAAGCGTTGTATTACGCAAATGCCACGCGTGAGCAAGCGCTTCTGATATCGACACGGATGGTTGAAAACTTGAATTAGCTGTTTGCTGTTGGCTGTTTGCTGTTGGCTGTTGGCTGTTTGCTGTTAGCTGTTTGCTGTTGGCTGTTTGCTGTTGGCTGTTAATTGTAAACATCAATTCCGCTAACAGCGTCGGCTTTCGTCTGCCCGGTCAAGCATGACAGGCAGATAAGCAGACAGGCAGATAGGCGGACAGGCAGATAAGCAGACAGGCATATATGCAGACAATCGGACAAGCGAACAATTGGACAAGACTGTTAGTCAAACAGCCGGACAGGCTGAAAAGCAGACAAATGAATCGATAAGTTTTGGATTATGCCCGAGAACGCAATTTTTTGCTCGCGGGGATAAACGGGCTATATAAGGGGGACGCTCTGGTGGAAACATTGATTATCCTTAGCGCAATTATTATCGTAATACAGGTTGTAGTTGTTTTGATTCTTTTTTTCGGTAGGAAGGGATCGGACTTTACAGGGATTATTGCACTGTTGAAAAAAAATAGCGAGGAACAGCGGGAAAACATCGCTAAGTTGTTAAGCGAAGCGGCGACAGAACAGTTCCGCCGCTTTGGAATGATTCAAGGGAGCGTCAACAAAACTTTGCAAGAAAGCCGCACGGAAACTAATTCGCAGCTCGGAAGGTTTTCAGTTCAGCTAGATACGCGCCTATCTTCCATGCAAGAGCAAACGCAAAAGACACTCCAGGCAAGCCGGGAAGAAACAAACAAGCAACTCCGTGGGTTTCAGGAGCAGCTTGACAGCCGATTGTCGTCCATTCAGCGCGGGAATACCGAAAACATAGAAAAGGTGAACAATACCCTCGAGAGCAAGATGAAATCTCTTCAGGAAAGCAATGAAAAACGGCTGGAGCAGATGCAAGCCGTTGTTGACGAAAAGTTGCAAAAAACGCTTGAAACACGGTTAGCGCAGTCATTTGAATTGGTCAGCAAACAGCTTGACAGCGTACAGCAGGGTTTGGGAGAAATGAAAAACCTTGCCGCCGACGCTAAAAGCCTCAAAAACGCTCTAACCAATGTCAAAGAACGCGGTACCTATGGTGAGGTGCGTCTCGAAAAGCTGCTTTCAGACATTCTTGCGCCAAGCCAATATGAGACGAATGTCGAAATAGGCAACAATAAGCGGGTGGAATTTGCCATCAACCTCCCCGGCAGTGGCGACGACCCCCTCCTCTTGCCAATCGACTCAAAATTCCCCATCGAGGATTTCAACCGTCTGCTCGATGCAGAGGACAAACAAACCATTGACGAAGCCAGAAAATCGCTTGCCCAAACAATACGGACGTCGGCCAAAGATATTTATGACAAATATATCATGCCGCCAAAAACAACAGACTTCGCGTTAATGTTCCTGCCGACGGAAGGGCTATATGCCGAGGTGGTTCAGAACGCCGCTCTGTTCGAAGAACTCCGTGACAAGTACAAAGTCACGGCAGTTGGGGCGACGACTCTATCCGCGTTTCTAGCTTCGCTTCAAATGGGCTTTAAGACGCTAGCAATTGAACAGCGGTCTCAGGAGGTTTGGGATACGTTACGGACAGTAAAGTCTGAGTTCATAAAATTTGGAGATATGCTTGACAAAGCCCACAAGCAAATCCAAACAGCCGACAAGACTTTAGAGGAAATTGTCGGCAGACGGACAAGAGCTATAAACCGGACGCTTCGCACTGTTGAGCAATTAAACGAAACTAATGTTCTGCCCGCGCTAAACACGGCGCTAAATACTGAGGAGCCAGCATTTGATTTGGACGAAGAGTAAGTATCAGCGTAAGTATCGGGTAATACAGCATGATGGAAAACTCATTTCTATAGAAGTTATATCGGCTGAAAGCACCAAGGCAAAAAGCTTAAAGATATATACTCAAAAATTTAAACCTGAATATTCAATAAAGAAATATAGATGGGCTGTTGAATTTTGAATGATCCAACAGCCCTGTAGACTTGTTTGTTTATGGTTCAAAGCCGCTTGCAGGCCCTCGTAACAACGAACGCGCTAATCCGATTTATCGGCTAGGCTTTTGCTTTATGAATGTTTTATTTCCATGAAGAACAATAGACCAGCTGGGTTGCCTGGGGGTGTCCCACTTCCGTTCCGGGCGCGAATAACTATCGTATTTTCCCCATTCTCAATTAGTGCTTGCGCAATGTCAAACCTGTAAATCGTGCCAAAGTCGCCGGAATCGTAGCCAGGCAGGAACTCCAGATGCGGGTCGCAAGCCTTATAGGTAGACACTGCCAGCCTACCGTTGATTTCGACTGTTGCTGCATTGTCCGATGCGAAATAGACGTAGACTGGCCCTTCCTCAAGTGTGCCTATTTTGAAGTCCTTTTTGAAATAAACCTTTTCG
>Ga0099364_10003047_pt1 | contig 26344 bp, 20 predicted proteins | sample TergutTh196P3_FD_73070 | JGI IMG/M metagenome (GOLD analysis project Ga0099364, IMG submission 73070) | Microcerotermes parvus P3 segment gut microbial communities from Pointe-Noire, Republic of the Congo - Th196 P3 | ecosystem: Host-associated > Arthropoda: Insects > Digestive system > Gut ...
CCGGCTCCATCATCTGCCCCAATGCGCCGTCAGCCAAAATAATCACCGGAGACCTGTATTTATCGGCCAGATCAAACGCGAGCGCCGTAAGGGAAGCCGCTTCCTGTACAGAATTAGGCGCGAGCACAATAAGGCGCATATCCCCGTGCCCAAGGGCTTTTACCGCCTGATAATAATCGGACTGAGCGGGCTGTATACCGCCAAGCCCCGGTCCTCCGCGCTGCATATTCATAATCACACACGGCAGATCAGAGCCCGCAAGATATGATATACACTCGGTTTTCAAACTGATACCGGGGCTTGAGCTCGAGGTCATAACCCTCATCCCTGCCGCCGCCGCTCCCAGCACCATGTTTACCGCGGCGATTTCGCTCTCCGCCTGGATACAGACGCCGCCCGATTCCGGCATACGTTTCGCCATATATTCGATCACTTCATTCTGCGGGGTGATCGGATACCCGTAATATTGCGTACAACCGCTTTTTATCGCGGCTTCCGCGATCGCTTCGTTGCCTTTAAGTAAAACCATTTTTTTAACTCCTACCACTTTTTTATTTAATTATTCTATTTTTCGATTTTTACCGCGATCTGAGGGCAGATAATGTAACACTGCCCGCACGAAATGCATGCTTCGGGGTCTTTAACCGCTGCGGGATGATGTCCGTTTTTATTTATTTTATCTTTATCGAGAATTATAATTTTTTTCGGGCAGACATCGATGCAAAGCTCGCAGCCTTTACACGTTTCAGCGTTGAATGTTATGTTTTTCATGTTTTTTTGTTATCCTTTCATTAAAATTTCGTAAAACATATATATTTTATCATAAATTTATTAATTAAAATAAAAAAATATATTAAATTTATATTGAATTTTTAAAAGGTTGACAATTTAAAATTTTTCAATAAGGGACAAATATTACAAATGCGCGGATAAGCAGGTTTATCCGCGCATTTTTTGTTTTCCATTTGTGTATCAACCTCTTAATTCCTTAATATCCTTTTCTGACATGGTAAAATCTGTAGTCTCAGATATTTGGCTGTTTGGGTATGCAGATTATTTGCGCAGAGAACGGCGGACAGTTATTGCGCCTGTCCGCTTTGTTCATTCAAAAAAATAAGCTCGAATAGTTTCTCGAATAAAAAACTTGTAAAATCCGCTGATATGTGCTATAATATGATCATCAGAGATAGATATGTATTTATTATAATAACCACACATGAAGGGGAATATTTTTTATGAAAGATTATTTTAACCGTGAAACCAGGGGAATATGCCTTAGCGTTCCCCAAAATGAAGATACCGGTATTGTTGTAAAATTTATCGACGAATGGCTTGCTCCGAAAAAATGCAGTCTGCTTGTTCTTCTTACGCGGTATGCGTATCAGTTTGAGAGCCGGCCGGAGTGTGCGCGCCCTAACGCTTTATCAAAAGAAAATATGATCAAAATAAGGGAAGCGTGCAAACAAAACAATATTAAGCTGATACCCAAAATGAATCTTATGGGGCACCAATCCGAAAAAACAAAAGATTCAATGGACGGCCTGCTCAGGGCTTACCCCGAGTTTGACGAAACGCCGGATACCGACGAGGTGTTTTACTGCCGCAGCCTTTGCCCGAATCATCCCGGCATAAAGCCGGTAATATTTGATTTGATGGACGAATTGATTGATGTCTGCGAGGCTGACGGGATGCATATTGGTATGGACGAAGTTTTTGATATAGGTTTGTGTGACCGGTGCAAAGATAAATCTGCGGCGGATATATTTGCCGATTGGGTAAATACGCTTGTTTCGCATCTTAGCAAAAAAAATAAACGCGCGTATATGTGGGGGGACAGGCTGCTCTCAAGCAAAACAGGATACGGAACCTGGGAAGCGTCCGGCAACGGCACGGAAAGCGCAATAAATAAAATCTCAAAAGATATAATAATCTGCGACTGGCATTATGAAAACCTTGAAGCGTATGTGTCCGTTGATATTTTTAACAGCCACGGTTTTGAGTTTTTGGTCTGCCCCTGGAGATATAAAGACAATGCGGTAAAATTTCTTAAATATGCGGAAAGCCACAGCGGAGATAATTTAAAAGGCTTCCTTGCGACGACATGGGGCAGCTCCGCGGGCATAGCAAAGCATCTTCTCGGTATCGAAAAAAGCCAAAACGAAACAACCCAAAATTTAGCCGTTACTTTAAATGAATTGTTTATATAAAAAATCTGTTAAGCCGTTCCGATTTACGCCCGCAGATATTTAATCATCGGTTATATCCGGTATATCCGGCATTTTCCTGAACACTTCTATTATTCCCCCCGCGTCGGTCAGTCTGTAGCCTTTTTGATAAATCAAATCAAGCTCTTCACGGTATCTGCTCCAGTCCTCAAGTCCGCGCGTGTCTATTATCAAATAATCCGTGTCATAATCAAAAAAATCCTCAGCGTAAAGATCCACAGCATATACCCGCTCGTTTTTTGAGAGGTGCGCGGGGATAAACATTGTGGCTGTAACCGACGCTTCATGCGGTATCCTTGACAGAATTTCACGTGTTTCAACAAAATCTTCTTCAAGCGCGTAATATACATAGTCATAGGCGTGGATTCGGTTATACTGCGAGGACATGAACAACACGCAGGAAAAACACGCCGCCGCGACGCATATTTTGGTTATATGTCTGCGCGGCAGTTCGGTTAAATGTTTTAAGAAAAGAAAAAACAGCAGCGCGGCGACCCCGTAGGTATATTGAAATTCTATGTCGTACTGGTAAATATAGTTTGTCGCAAGATTCATAACTATCATGGGGATAATAAGGATTATAAATTTAAGACTGCGGCACACAAAAGGCATAAAACACAGCGGGATAAGCATATATAAAACAAAGCCGAGCTTTTCCGGCACGGAAAGCAGGCTGGAAAGCAGCAGCGCGGGGTTCTTTATTATGTTTCTTATTATCGCAAAAAAACCGTCTTCGTGCCAAAGCAGAAATAATTCATACCTGAAAATCATAACCCCGTGCCCGTGAGTGTTAAGAAACCATGTTACAAACACAAAATAAACAAGTGACAATACGGCAATACCGGCGCAATGCAGCGTCATTTTTTTGTTTTTATTAAAACTATCCGCCGTAAAGTACAGCGCTGTACACAGCACATATAAAAAAGCGTCTTCTTTGACCGCGAGGGTTAAAGCGGCAAAAATATAAATAAATATATATCTTTCTGAAATAATAAAATAAATCAGCCATAAAACAAGCGCGGTTAAAAATTTGTTTTCGTGGAAATCAAAAATCGCCCCTCCGGTTACAGCGGGATAGAACAGGTACGCAAGAGAGATAAAAATTATATTTATATTTGTAAAATTAAACTTTTTCGCAGTCAAAGCCAGCGGGTAAACGGCTGAGGCGATAAGGGCGGCCTGCATAATCAGCAGGCTTTCCGGGGTTCGGAACAGCATATAAACCGGCAGAATAAGATAATATATCGGGGAAAAATGCACGGCAAAATGAGAAAGCTCCATATTGCGCTCAAGCGTTGTTATCTGTGTGCCGTGTTTTGCCATGCTTTCAAACATCTGCGCGAATATGCCGAAATCAAAAGAGGCTGCGGCAAAAATTCTGAATCTTAAAATGCAGGTAAGTCCTATTATAACCGTATAACCTGCCGCGGCGGCTGTTATAAATATTAAAACAGCCGCAAAGTTGGTTTTGGAGTTCAAAAAATTAAAACTTATGCCGTCGGGTTCCCTGAAACAATAATTGATTATATAAAACAAAACCGCGCAGACCACGGCGTTGAACGCTATATTTAAATTTTTTTGCGTGACAAGCCCCACAGCATAGGTCACAGAGCTCAAAAACAATATAATCCTGTGATAATTTTTATAGCTTATAAAAATATAAGCCGTGAACAAAACGGCGAAAAGCGCAAGCGTTTTAAGTATTAACAGTGTTAAATTTATATTGGCATTGTTTTCAACATCTAAAATATCTTTCCTGAAAACATAGATATTTGCCGTATTTACAAGAAGATATGAAGAAAACAGCAGAACCAAAATTTTTTTTGTGTTAAGTTTTTCTTTGATTTTTAAAATCAAAATTTTTTTTGCACCGCCTTACATATAATTATGTTGTTTCTTCAATAACGCTTTTATCAGCCACCCGGTAAATTATATCACAATGTTCGATTGTGCTCAATCTGTGAGCTATTATAATCATGGTTTTTTCACCTTTTAAACTCTTTATGGCATCCATAACCGCTTTTTCGGTTTCTGTATCGAGCGATGATGTGGCTTCGTCGAGAACAAGAACGGAAGGGTCGTTATACAATGCCCGCGCTATGCCTATGCGCTGGCGCTGGCCGCCGGAAAGCCGCACACCCCTGTCGCCGACGATCGCATCCAATTTATCGGGGAATGTGTTCACAAATTCCGCGAGCTGCGCCTGCTTTACCGCCTGCCATACACGGGCTTCGTCGATATCCTCTCTCGGTACGCCGAAAGCAACGTTTTCGCGGATACTTTCATCTATAAGATATATCCTCTGCGGAATATATCCTATTTGTTTTGTCCATTCGCCGAGATTATTATATATGGATTTTCCTTCATAAAATATGTTTCCGCTCTGCGGCATATAAATGCCTAAAATAATATCGGCAAGAGTGGTTTTTCCGGCTCCGGTAGGGCCCACAAACGCGGTGGATTTTTTATAGGGGATACATAAACTGACATTTTCCAGCACAGCTTCGGGTGCTTTGGGGTATTGGAACGTAATATTTTCAACATATATATCGCTCCCGGCGGAATCATTGACCTCATTTGCGCGCGAAATTATATCTACCGTATAATCGGTTTGATTAAAAATACCGGTATGTACGGCGTCAACGGAAGGTTTTAAAAATATTATAGAGTTTAAATATCCGGCAAAACGCGATATTGCCGGCAGGATTCTGAATGAAGCCAAAACAAAAATACTCAGCTGCGGCACGATATTTGTCATATTCATGCCGCTTGCGATAAATGCTCCTATCAGCACAAATGCCCCGCCGAAACATATGGTTTCAATTAAAACGCGCGGAATGGAGCTGTAAACCTGGTAACGCTGGTTTAATTTTACATAACCGTCAGCGTTATTTTTATACTCTTTGATAAAATAATTTTCGCGTCCAAGCACTTTCAATTCTTTTATTCCGCCCAGCGCCTGTATTATAGCTTTACTCATCCGTATGCTCTTATTGCGCACCTCTTCTCCCGTCACCTTTATTTTTTTACGGAAAATTCTATAATATATTATCATACAAAGCGAAGCGAGCCCTACCATGCCGAATGTCATGGGCGGAGACAGAAGCACCAAAAATATAAACACAAAAAAAGACATGAATATATCGGATAAAAACGCTAAAATTGTTTGTAAAAGCCCGATAAGACTGGTGACATCGCCTGAAATTATACGGTTGAGTTCGGATAGATTTTTATTTGTGTGGTATAAATAAGGTTTGTCCAAAATTATAGCGAGAAGCCTGTCCGAGAGTTCGATCTGTCTTTTTGAAAGGAATCTGTATTGTATCATGCCCAGAAAGAAAATATAAAAACCGCGCGAGACATAAATGCCCGCAAGAACAAAAGCCATAAACGCCAAAAACGCATTGTGGCTTCCGAAACCGAACATATCATATATAAAATTGAGCGTTCCGCCTCCGTCAATATGCGAGCTGTCGAGCAGCACGGCGATAAACGGCGACATCACGGAAAGCGCGGCTATTTCAATCAATGCTCCCGCTATTATCGCTATAAGCAGTATAAAAAGCCGGATTTTTATCTGCCGGTTGAATATATGGAGTAATTTTTTCAGTACAGACATTTTATCCTTAATTTCAATATAAAAATTTTAATTCACCAATGGTTATTATATCATACGAATAAAAAAAAAGCAAGCGGTAAATTTAAATTTTTTTGTGCTTATTCTTTAAACGCATAACAAAAAACACCGCTCCGATCCCGATCAGCGCGCCTATTGTGTCGATAATCCAATCCTGCCACATACACGCGCGCCCCGGCACAAAATATTGATGGAATTCGTCCGCAGCGGCATAAAAAGAACACCAACCCGCAGAAATACAGAATATAAGACGTTTGCTTTTTGTCAGTTGGCGGATTGTGTTTGTCACGCAGAAGGCTAAAACGGCATATATTGCAATATGTGCAGATTTGCGCACGATCATTTCTAAAAACTCCATAAAAATTTCGGTGCCGTCAGCTCCGAACAAACCGCGGGTCAGAGCACCGCTCAATTCGCTTGATTCATCGGCGCTCTGTGATGAAAAATAAAATATAGCGGCCATACAAATCAAAGAAGCCGCCGCCCAAATGCAGAATCTTTTTTTCATTTTTTTATTTCAACCAAATTCTTTAATACTGTTTCAGTTACATATATTGTTTCGCTCTCCGTCAAATACGGGTGCATGGGCAGACTCAAAACGCACTGTGAAGCTGTTTCGGACTGCGGCAGACTGCCGGGAGTATAATTCAGATGTTTATATACACTCTGCAAATGCAGCGGTTTAGGATAATATACCATACTCGGCACCCCGTTTTCTTTTAATTTTTTCTGCAATTCATCGCGCTGTGTTTTATTATCGAGTAAAACGGTATACTGCGCATAACTTGAGGTATATCCTTTTGGGATCACCGGAGTTTTAAGAGTATCTTTTAAAAGTGAAGTGTATAACGCTCCGGTTTTTTCGCGCGCTGCCAATTCATATTCTTTAAAAGCCCGCAGTTTAGGCAGAAGCACCGCCGCTTGAAGCGTGTCAAGTCTTGAATTCAAACCCACCCGCACATTATCATATTTATCTGTGCCTTTGCCGTGCACTCTTATTGAAACCAAAATTGAATAAATTTCTTCGTCATCGGTGAAAACCGCTCCTCCGTCGCCGTAACAGCCGAGCGGTTTGGAGGGGAAAAACGAAAGCGCAGACACTTCGCCGAAACTGCACGCTTTTTTTCCGTTTACCGCGCCCCCGAATCCCTGCGCCGCGTCTTCAAGCACCAATAAATTATATTTTTTTGCAACAGGCAGTATTTTTTCATAATCCGCCGGCAGCCCGAATAAATCCACAGGTATAACTGCCCTTGGGGTCAGTCTGCCCTGTTTAATCACATTTTGCACAGCTTCTTCCAAACTGTTTGAGTCCATGTTAAAAGTATTTATATCAATATCGGTAAAAACCGGCGCTGCCCCGCGTAAACTCACAACTTCCGCGGTCGACATAAATGTAAACGCCGGCACAAAAACCGCATCGCCTTCTTTTATGTCCCACGCCATCAACACCATATTCAAAGCGTCCGTGCCGTTAGCGCAGCTCACGCAGTATTTTCTGCCGGTATACTCTTTGAGCTGTTCTTCAAGTTCCGCGACTTCCCCGCCCATTATAAACCCGCCGTGGTTCAGCACGTTTTGTACAGACTCGTCGATTTCTTTTTTTAAAGCGGCGTACTGCGCTTTTAAATCAATAAATTCCATTTTTAAAACTCTCCCGTCATATCGATGCTCGCAAAGTTTTCAAGCGGCAGTGTCACCGCTCTGCGTTCTTTTTGGCTTTTATATATCGCAAGAACAAGCTCGACCGCGTCTTTTCCCGCATATGCGTCAATATAAGGCTGCCTGTCGTTTTTGATCGCTTCGATTATATCCGCATATACGCTGATGTGACCGTTGCCGTATATATTTACGGTGCTCTCGCTGAATTTTTTGTTTGCCTTATCAATATCATTTTCATCGGCAAAATCCCATATATCCACCGCATTGGCGGATTCCCCGCCGATTTTTACCGTACCGCGCTCCCCGAATAAATAAAGCGTTTCTTCTAAATTCCTCGGATATACATTGACCGTACCTTCAATGGTCGCCACAGAGCCGTTTTTAAATTTCACGACTGCAACGCCTATGTCCTCGGCCTCGATATAATCATGCAGGCGGCGATTTGTCACGCCGTATACCGTATCGATCTCATCATTCATCATCCACCGCAGCAAGTCCAGCCCGTGTATGCACTGATTCATCAGGGTGCCCCCGTCCTGCGCCCATTTCCCGCGCCAATCAGCCTGATCATAATAATTTTTATCTCTGCTCCAGCGTATATTTACAGCCCCGTGCGATATTTTACCGAATCTGCCGCCCTCAAGCGCAGCGCGCATTTTCTGCACAGCCGTATTGAACCTGTTTTGGTGGCATACCGTCACTTTTACGCCTTTTTTTTCCGACAGGTTTATTATTTTTTCCGCGTCTTCAATGCTCATCGCCATCGGTTTTTCTATGATTAAATTTATACCTCTGTCAATACAGTACAGCGCAATTTCCGCATGAACTCCGCTGTCTGTGGCTATAGCCGCTATATCTGCTTTATTTTCGTCCAGCAGTTTTTTATAGTCGGTGTATTTTTTTATTTCCGATGTGTTAAAGTTGAAATTTTCAAGCAGAATTTGCATATTTTCCGGCAGTATATCGCATACCGCCGTTATTTCAATATCATTGTCCAGCGCCGCCCGTATGTGACTGCCCGCAATCCTGCCGCAGCCTATCAATACATATTTCATAATTTTTTCCTTCTTCACCTTTAAATTTTAAATTTTATTTATTATAATCAAGTTTTTGCTGTTCTTATTATACACTATTTGAAAATATTTTGCAACAGATAAATTAATTTTTGTCCCGGTATCGGTTTTAAATCTTGAAATATGGCGGAATCAATTAAAAAATATCTTGACAGGAGCGTTTAAATTTAGTATAATTGTTATATAATTACATTAACGGTTTATTTGTATAAAAAAGGGGGAAAATTTGTATGTCCATACAAAAATCTTACGATTCGGCAAAAGAAATATATGCCGGGCTCGGGGTTGACACCGATAGAGCGGTTGAAGCGATGAAAAAATTTGTGCTTTCGATCCACTGCTGGCAGGGCGATGATGTGAGCGGGTTTGAAAACAGCGGCGCGGGTCTTGACGGCGGGCTTGCCGCAACGGGCAACTATCCCGGAAAAGCGCGCACTCCCGAAGAGCTGCGCGCCGATATGAGCAAAGCGTTCGAGTATATTCCGGGACTCAAAAAAGCCAATATCCACGCTATGTACCTTGAAAGCGGGGGCAAAAAAATTGACAGGGACGAAATTGAACCGGAGCACTTTGACGGCTGGATCAATTGGGCGAAAGAAAAAAAGACAGGGCTCGATTTTAACCCGACATATTTTTCACACCCCAAAGCCGCCGACGGCTTCACCCTGTCAAGCGCGGACGAAGGGATCAGAAAATTTTGGATTGAACACACCAAGAGATGCCGCAAAATTTCCGAATATATCGGAAAACAGACAGGTTCCAGAACAATCAATAACATCTGGATACCCGACGGCTATAAAGATATGACAGCCGACAAAAAAGCGCCGCGGGAACGGCTTATCGCATCCCTCGACGAAGCGCTGCGCGAACCTTTAAACCCCACCGCGACAATCGACGCGCTCGAGAGCAAACTTTTCGGTATAGGCAGCGAATCCTATGTTGTCGGCTCGCATGAGTTTTATCTGCTGTATGTCGCAAAAAACAAACAGAATCTGCTTACGCTCGATGTGGGGCATTTCCATCCCACAGAGACAATATCGGGCAAAATTTCGGCGGTTATGCTGTTTATAATCGAGATGCTGCTGCACGTTTCGCGCCCTGTGAGATGGGACAGCGACCATGTTGTGGCGCTCGACGACGAACTGCTCGCGGTCTGCCAGGAGGTTGTGCGCGGCGGATATGAAGGAAGAATCAATGTGGCGCTCGATTATTTTGACGCTTCGGTCAACAGGGTCGCCGCCTGGGTTATAGGCTCGCGCAACGCGCAGAAGGCTATGCTGCGCGCATATTTGGAACCATATGAACTGCTCAAAAAAGCCGAGCGGGAAGGGGATCTCACAACACGGCTGGCACTCGGCGAAGAGTTAAAATTTTATCCTTTCGGCGCCGTTTGGGATTATTTCTGTGAGATCAGCGATGTTCCGGTGCGTGACGGCTGGCTGGCTGATGTGAAAAAATATGAAAATGATGTTCTGGCAAAAAGATAAGTCCCTTGTTGTACTGCTGATTTTATGCGCGGTTTTATGTTTTGGCTGTTCGCGTATATCGGTGCAGACCGAAACGTTTTTTGCCATGGATACCCTTGTCAAATCAACCGTTATAACGGCAAATGACGAACTCGGCAGGGAACTCAACAGCAATATAACGGAAATTATCACAGAAGCTGAAGAGCGTCTGTCAAAAACGCTTGAGTCCAGCGAGATATATAAACTGAACAACCGGATATTAAATTTTTCCGAATTATCGGAAGAAACAGCAGAGCTCTTAAATCTTGCCGAAACGGTAAAACACGCGACAAACGGAGCTTTTGATCCGAATCTCGGCGAGCTTATCGAGTTGTGGGGTTTTAATGATCTAAACGATGAAACTTCAGAGCGCAGACTGCCGGAAAGAGATGAGTTTTTCCCGGCTCTGGAGAGGCTTCATTCTGAAAACCCTGACAGTCTGCCTTTTGATTTGGGCGGGATCGGCAAAGGTTATGCGCTTGATTTGGTCAATGCTTATCTTGAAGCCGAACTGATACAGAACGCATTAGTGAGTTTTGAGAGCTCAATACTCGCCATAGGCAGAAACCCGTCCGGAGATCTTTGGAATATTGCGGTAAAAGACCCGATAACCCCCGATGTTATAAGCGGGGTGATATATGCGTCTGATAAATTTATTTCGGTCACCGGCGGGTATGAGCGGTATATAACCATAAATGGTATAAATTATATTCATGTGCTCGACCCTGAAACGGGATATCCGGTGAATAACGATCTTTTATGCGCGGCGGTCATCATGGAGGCGGGCAGCGTATCGGTTACACCGGAAAAACGGGAACGGTTTATCGGTAACGGCGCGCTCTCGGACGCGCTCTCGACCGCGCTGTTTGTGATGGGCAGGAATAAAGCGGTGGAGTTTTATATGGACAATCCGTTTGATTTTGAGATGATTTTGTTTTATAAAAGCGAAACCGATCCGAGGGGGTATGAGATTCTTGCCACAAATGTGAATTTTACCGAAATCGGACGGTGAGTTTCAGGTTTTAAATAGAATCGATCAGTTCGCACAGCGTCGGGTTTATGTTAAAGTCAGCAATGAGTTTGGCTGTCTTGTCTTTTAAGTTCTGTTTATATTTTTTATCGTGCGCGGATTTTACCGCTTTGATCAATATGTTTTTGGGCGAATGATTAAAACCCACAAACTCTGCCATATCGGTTTTATAATCAAAAATTTCAAGGATATTTGCCCGCAGCCCGTCGGTTAAAACAGAAGAAAACCGGTCTTTTAAAACGCCGTATTTCAGCGGGGCGTATAACTCTCCCATATCTGCCCGTTTGAGCTGCGCATTTATTTCCTGCTGACAGCACGGGGCGATAAACATAAACTCAGCTCCCCATTTTATACCGTTGTATATCGCGTAATCGGTGGCGGTATTGCAGCCGTGCAGCGAAATTATCATATCGGGAAAAATTTCGGGCGTATATTCTTTTATATCGGCGCACTTAAAGTATAAGCCGGTATAGTTATACTTTTCGGCGAGTTCTGTGCAGCGCGTTATTATTCCGGGCTGAAGATCGACGCCCGTGATATGCACCGGAATTTTTTTGATTTGGGTGAAATAATAATGCACCATAAACGTGAGATATGAGTTTCCGCAGCCAAAATCGACAATACGCACGGGTTCGGGCAGCGCGGCGTGTTTTACGGTATCGTCTATGAGTTCGATAAAATTGTTGATCTGTTTGAATTTTGAGTTCATGCCTTTGATCACGCGGAAATCTTTGTTAAAAACGCCGAGCTCACATAGTATCGGGATGTTTTCCCCTTGTTTGAGTATATAATTTTTTTCGTTGTCATGCGCGGCGGCAGTTCGGGGACGGCTGCCGTCTTTTGTTTTGTGAGGGTGCAGTATGCCTTTGTTGTTATATATGGTTTTATGTTCCCCGTTCTCATACCAGATATCAGCCTGTTTATACGCTGTCATTTTGCCGTTGAAATATTCGGGCAGAGCGGAGAGCGCGATGTTTTCGTGGAACGCTTTTTTATCCCGGCGGCTTTCAAACTGAAAACAGGGTTTGTTTTTTATCAGGATTTTTCTCCCCGACAGTTTGTCGTTGGGATTGTTTTTTTCCAGCGGACGGCTGATAGTGATTTTTACGGCGTTACACAGCATATTTATATTAATCCGTTCTCTATATTTATTTGGTTTATACAGTTGAGCAAAGCTATGGCGCTCGCTTTTATCGTGTCGACGTCGGCGGCGCTTGAATTATATGCTTTATCCCGGAATTTAACCCGTATTCTCACGCGCCCCATAGCTTCTTTGCCCTGTGAAATACTGCTTATTTTATAATCGAGCAGACTGATTTTGATGTCTGCAGCTTTTTTTATCGCCGTGTATAAAGCGTCGATGGGTCCGTCTCCGGTGGCTGTTTTGGTTAATATATCCTCCCCGCACTTTATTTTAACCGACGCGCTCGGGAAAATATCGCTGCTTATGACCTGATAGTTTAACAGCTCGTATATTTTTGTTTTGTCGGAAAAATCTTCCCCCAATTCAAAGTATTTGCTGGTTAAATAATATATATCATGATAATATATCTCTTTCTTTTTGTCGGCGAGCTCCAAAAATTTAAAATACAGCCGCTCAAAATCTTCTTCGCTTAAACCCTGAACCCCCATTTCACGGATGGTATTGCGGAAAGCCGCTCTGCCGCTGCGCGCTGTCAGTACAAGCTCCATATCCTCAATCCCCACATCGCGCGGGTCAATAATCTCATATACCGCGCGGGATTTTAAAAGTCCGTCCTGATGTATGCCGGAGGAATGGGCAAAGGCGTTATCCCCCGTTATCGCTTTATTTACCTGAACATCAAGCCCCATCAAACTGCTGACCAATTTTGAGGTGTTTTTTATATGTTTGGTTTCAACCGATGAGAATCCGCCGTAATAATCCCCCCGCACTTTAAGCCCCATAACCACTTCTTCAAGAGCGGCGTTGCCCGCTCTCTCGCCGATCCCGTTTATTGTACATTCGGCTTTATCCGCTCCGTTTTTTACGGCGGCGAGCGTGTTGGCGGCCGCAAGCCCTAAATCGTTATGGCAGTGCACACTCAAAAGAACGCCGTCATTTAAATTTTTCAGTCTGTAATTTGTTTTTTTTATAAGTTCGCCGAATTGTTCGGGCACCGCGTAACCGACGGTATCCGGAATATTTATTATCGTCGCCCCCGCTTTTACCACCGACTCCACAGTCCGCCATAAATATTCAAAATCGCTGCGCGAAGCGTCCTCGGCCGAGTACTGAAGGGGTGCTGCGGGCAGCAGTTTTTTTGCGTATTTCACCGATTCCACAGCCATTTCGAGTATTTGCTCGTTTGTCTTGGCGAATTTTTTCTTGATATGCAGTTCCGATGCACCCAGAACGATATGTATCATGGGATTTTTCGCGTGCCGCACACTCTCATACACAGCGTCAATATCTTCTTTTACTGCCCGGGCGAGTGCCGTGACCACGACGGAATCGCTCACAACAGCTCCCGCAACCGCTTTGACCGCTTCAAAATCCCCTTTTGAAGACGAAGGGAACCCCGCCTCGATAAAATCAACATTGAGCATCTCGAGCTGTTTGGCTATTCTCAGCTTTTCTTTTAAATTCAGTTTCGCGCCCGGCACCTGTTCGCCGTCGCGCAGGGTTGTGTCAAAAATGTATATTTTGTTCATTGTGTTTATTTTCTCTCCAATTTAAGCAGCTGCTCCTTCAATTCAAGCCCGCCCGCATACCCCGTGAGTTTGCCGTTTGAACCGATTATGCGGTGGCACGGCACGATTATCGGCAGCGGATTTTTATTGTTCGCAAGACCGACAGCCCTGCAGGCTTCCGGGTTTCCGATACGCTCCGCGATGTCTTTATAAGACGCTGTTTCCCCGTATTTAACATTCAGAAGTTCAGAGTATACCAGTTTTTTAAAATCTGTGCAGTTATCAAAACTCAAAGGCAGCTCAAAAACCGTGCGTCTGCCGGCAAAGTATTCTTCAAACTGCTGTTTTGCCCTTTCTAAAAACCCGCCGGGGTTTTCCGGCAGATCCGGCTTCTGACCGGGCAGATATACCCTTGAAACCGAGCCGTTTTTTTCTTCGATGCCGATTACACCGAATGGGGATTTGAATTTTATAAAGTTCATAAAAAAATTCCTTTGACCGTCATATTTGCTTTTTTTTGAATCCGATACATTTGACCCCCGTGGTTTCATAAAAAACAACCGACGGCATAGACGCTGTTTTAAAACCATAGAGCCTGCACGACCTCGGGGTTTTGGTTTCCCAGGTGAGATAAAAATATATACATTTAAAACAGTCCGGTCCGCGGCCGGGTTCGGTTTTGTTCGTTTTATCCATAACCCGTATTATACACCATAATAAAATAAAATTCAATAGAATTATTGTAAATTTTTACTTTCATAAACCTTGATTTTATTATTTTTTTTTGATATAATATATAAAACAAAACAATAGCAGCGGGAAAGGATATATTTATGTCGGAAAAAAAATATGCGCTGGTCACGGGCGGGGGACGCGGAATCGGCAGAGGGATCGCGCTGCGGCTCGGCAAAGAGGGATATAATGTCGCTTTAACGTACCGCAGCTCAAAAGAGGGGGCGCTTGAAGTGCGGAACCGGCTTTTGGATATGGGTTCCGATACCCTGATTTTTTGCGCGGATATGTCGCTTCTTGAAGACATCGGCACGGTTTTTGACGGATATGAAAAACATTATCCTTATCTCGATCTGTTGGTGAACAACGCCGGAGTCACGCTGGGCAGCCCTTTTTTGGAAACAAGCCCCGAACTGTTTGATACCGTTGTTAACACCGATCTGCGCGGGGTATTTTTTATGGCGCAGCGAGCGGCAAAATATATGATAAACCGGGGCTGTGAGGGGAGTATTATTAATATAGCGTCGAATCAGGGCAGTGCGAATTTTAAAAATCATTCGGTATACGGCAGCATAAAAGCGGCTCTGATAAAACTCACAAAACATATGGCTCTTGAGCTTGCCCCATATAATATCCGCGTGAACACCATATCGCCCGGACTGGTGGATGTGAGCGGTCTGGATCATATTAAAGACAGGCACAGAAAAAAATTCGAGACGGTGATACCGCTGGGCAGCTGGGCGTGTCCCGAGCAGATCGCCGGCATTGCGGTGTTTTTGGCGTCTGATGATGCGGTTTATATCACGGGGGAGGAGATTATCGCCGACGGGGGCGCGAAACTGCCGGTTATGATGGATCTGCCGGCGGATTTTATACCGGACACGGTAAAAAGAGCTGAATCAATTTTGGTGAAGAACAGGCGGAACATAATAGAAGAAAACAACAAAAATTCAAAAAATATATGATATGACTGTTGAATATTTTGCTTTTTTGTTGCTTTTATATTTATTTTGTGATATAATTGTGAAGTACAGTAAATATGCAGGAGAGCGAGAGTGATGATAATGGGCAAAGACAACCCGAACGGTATGGCGTATATACCCGGGGGAGATTTTACAATGGGGTCCGACAGGGGTTACAACGAGGAACTTCCCTTGCATAAGGTAACCCTGTTTCCGTACTACATAGACAAATATTTGGTCACCAACGCGCAGTTCAAGGAATACTGCGACGCGGTCGGGCGCGGCTATCCCGCCGACCCGCGCTGGGCGTCCATGCCGGGATATTTTTTGAATTACCCCGATTATCCTGTGGTCAACGTGAGCTGGGGCGAAGCGAACGCCTACGCCGAATGGACAGGCAAACGCTTACCCACCGAAGAAGAGTGGGAGTTTGCGGCGGCGGGCGGGCTGCCCGCGCCCCGGTACCCGTGGGGCGACGCTTTCACGGGTGCGAACTGCAATTACGCCGACAGCTCAAGCGATTATCAATGGCGCGACTTCTCCGTGTCAGACGGTTACGCTTTCACGTCGCCTGTTGGCCATTATGAGGCAAACGGTTACGGGCTGTTCGATATGGCGGGCAATGTATGGGAGTGGACGGAAGACTGGTTTTTCGCTTACAATGACGAGGCGCGCGACGTCGAACGATTTAAAGACGGCTGGGGCGGTTCGAAAGTGTGCCGCGGCGGCAGTTACCACAACCCGCCCGGCGACCTGCGGATTGCGCGGAGGCGGCAAATTCTGGGCGGGAACGGCAATATAGCGGTAGGGTTCCGCTGCGTTAAGGACGCCGAAGGCAGGGAACATAAGAAAAAAGTAGAGTTTGAGCTGAAAAGCGAGCCTGCGGAATGGAAATCCATGCTGAAGAACCGGCAAGCCGCATTGGAGCCGGCGAAGGAACTATGCTGCGGGATTGGCGGCGCGGACGCGAATCTTTTGAGCCAGCTGCGTAATTTGGGCTTTACTTCGGCAGAGCAGTATGTCACGTGGGAGACCTGCGAAAATAGAGGGGAAGGGGATTGGGATTTCTCCTACTGGGACAAACAGCTTGAGCTCGTCAGGGCAAGCGGGCTTAAATGGCTTCCGTTTGTAATAGCGGGTCCGGCTTACGCGCTGCCCGACTGGTACCGCGCGGGCAAAGACCACCTCGGCGCGCGCTGCCTTGAACATAACATGGAATCGCTGATCCAGTCGCACTTCGATAAAGGTTTTTATAAATACATCGAACGCTTTATCAAAAAATTTGCCGAGCATTATTCCGACCATTCGGTATTTGAAGGGGTTTTGTTCGGCGTAACGGGAGATTTCGGGGAATCGATTGTGTCCGACTGGCACGGAAACTGGCCTACCCAAATACCCGGACTCTACCACGCGCACTCCGGGTACTGGTGCAACGACCCTTACGCCCGCGCCGATTTTAAAGATAAAATGCGTGAAAAATTCAAAACAATCGAACAAGTCAACCAAGCTTGGGGCACGGAGTTCCCTTCGTTTGAGAACCTATCTTTCCCGCCCGTTGAGAGCGACCCCAAAAACTTCCGCATAGACGAGCACACCACAGCGGGGGTTTACCGCCCCGAAACGGCCGGGCAGCGGCGCAGATGGGTGGATTTTGTGGATTGGTACCGCGGATCTATGACTGAGTACGTCCGTTTTTGGATGGAGACGGCGCGCAAATATTTACCCGATACCGAGCTGTATATCTGTACCGGCGGCGACGCGGTGGCGTGGCACGCGGCGGAATTCGCCGCGCAGTGCAAAGTGTGCGCGGAAGTGGGCGGCGGCGTTCGGATCACCAATGAAGCCTCCAATTACGGCGTCAATTTCACCGTTACGAACTGGGTGGCGTCAGCGGGCGCTTTCTACAACGCGTATTACAGTTTTGAACCCGCCGGACAGGTCACGGAGCGCGGCGCGGTATGCCGCATCTATAACGCAGCGGCGACCAACGCCAAAGGTCTTCACTATTACAGCGGAAATATTCTGGACAGCGAGCAAAAATGCAAAAACTTTATAACCAATATAGGAATGTATAAAGACGTTCCCATTCACAGACACATCGCTTATCTTTACCCCGATACCCCTACTGTCCTCAACCCCGCGCGCCGAGTCGAGAACCAGGCGTTGTGCAGTCTGCTGCGGGATTACACCGACTATTGTTTCGCCTGTGATCTGACGATAAGCGACGGTATACTCAAGCGGGAGAACGGGATTAAAGCCTTAATTATAGCGGTGGACGGTTGTTATCGCAGCGCTACCCTCGAAGCCGTTAAAGAATTCGTATCGGAAGGCGGTCTGCTGGCAGGCGTCAATATACGGGAATTAAAAGGGTTGGAAGACGACAAAGACTGGCTGCCGGTCTTGTTCGGCGGCGGCGGGCTTGATTTAGGCGCGGGGCATACCATGCTTGTAAACGCCGGTTACGCGCCGGGCGGAACAACGGAACAGACTGCGCTGCAGCAAAACCTGTTCGACCCAATCACCGAATTTCTATCAAAATACGGCGTTCCCGTTTATGACGGTAAAATCGATAATATATTCACCGCCGTAAAAGGCGGTGGATTGATAGTGTTAAACTACAACGGTTCGCCGGAGCCCTATGAAAGGGAGTTTCTCCTGCCCGGCGGGGAGCCCCGCCGAGCCGCTGCCGTTGACAGCATGATTTATGAATTGAATTGAATTGAACTTTGGGGGTGTTTTTATGAAAAGGTATTTAACATTATTTATCGTATTTATTATTACGGTCGTGTTTACCGCAATGCTGTTTGCGTGCGGCGGGGCGCCGTCAGATAATCCGGAAGCGCGGAACGATGCTGCGGAACAGGAGAGCGGACAAGAAGCGGAACAGGTGAGCGGGCAGGAAACCGAAGAACCCGACAGATTCCAACGTTTTGAACCCGATTTGCCGGCTATGGATTTCGACGGCTATGAGTTTAATGTGCTGCATTGGTTTGTAGGTCTTTGGGGGTTTGACAAATGCGAGGATATAGTGGTCGAAGAGCTGAACGGGGAGGTTTTCAACGACGCCGTTTTTAACAGAAACAAAGCGGTGGAGGAGAAGTACAATATCAAAATCAATTTGGTAAGAATGGATATCGGCGATATAATCAATAATGTCAGGCGGATGGTGAGCGCGGGAGACGAAGCCTACGACTTGATATACCAAAGGATGCATGAAGTGATGGGGATGGTTACGTCGGGTATGTTCTATAACCTTAACTATGTCCCCCATGTGAATTTCGATATGCCGTGGTGGGACAAACGCTCGGTTGAAGGATTGTCTTTGGGCGGGAAGGTCTATCTTGCGGCGTCCGATATATCGACTTCAGGCCAGGCGGCTATCGCCTGCTTGGTGTTCAATAAACAGCTGGCGGAAGATTATTCTTTCGAAAATCTATACGATGTGGTTTTGCGCGGGGATTGGACAATCGATTATATGACGGAGCTGTGCCGCAATAAAGCCCGTGACCTTAACGGCGACGGCGAGCTGGATTATAACGATTTTATACCGTTCGGCACAAACGATTTCCTGACGACGATGCTGTTTCACAGCGCGGGGGGCAGGTTTGCCGAAAAAGACGAGAACGATTTTCCGGTCTATACTTTTTTAAGCGAACGCAGCATTGACATTTGCGGCAAAGTGCTGGAATTTATGTATAATCAGGAGTTATGCATAAACAACGATGTCAGCGGCGGCGATTTTATGATAATGTTTGAGAACGGCCAAACGATTTTTTCATTCGCGCAGATGGCGAGTATGCGCGAGCTCAGGGAAATGGAGACCGATTTCGGGATTCTGCCGGCTCCCAAGTATAACGAGAGCCAGGAAAGTTATTACAGCACAATCAGCATACATCAGGCGGGACTGGCGTCGGTGCCCGTAAATGCGTCTGACCTCGACAGGACGGGCGTAATACTCGAAGCGCTGTCGGCGGAGTCGCGGTGGACTGTTCAGCCGGCGTATTATGAGATTTCGCTCAAAGGCAAATTTGTCAGGGACGAAGAAAGCGCGGATATGCTCGACATTATATTTAATACGCGGGTATATGACCTCGGCGAGGTTGCGATGTTCGGACAATTTTCGGCGGACTGGCTCAGAATTGTGTCCAACAAACAGCGCGACATAGTTTCGATGTACGAAAGGAAAGAACGTCAAATACAATCGGATATTGACAGACTTATAACTGCATTGGAAAAATTTGATTAGTGATTGGAATGGTAAATGAGATGAACATTTTCAAAATTTCCTACAAAGTAGTACGAGAAAACAATGACGAAATTTACAAAGGTTTCGGGTTCAAGCATCATTCGGACGCGACGCAGTATTACGTCCACCCGAACAATCAATCCCATAAAGGCACGACTACGCTGTGCCAGCCTATAGGTGAAGCGCTTTCGCTCTTTTCGCTGCTCGTTTCATCAGTATCAAAGGGGGATAATTCCGTTGAGGGTGACTACTTTGTAAATGACAGCGGCTCACAGGTCTTTTTGAGTATCGCCGTACCTGACGATTGGCGGAGTAACGGTGTGGTGGAACCTGAGATATACCGATACGAGGCTCTCTGTGATGATGACGAAATCACTATAGCCGCTTATGATGCTATGGGGCGTTGGATTGACGGCGACATGGAGCATCTGCGTCCATTATATAAATTATTGCCCTGCTTTTGCGTCCTGCTTGCGAGAGAGTGCCGAACCGACAGCGATTATAACGCTGCTGTATTGCGTTATATCGACGTGCCTGCGGCTGATACCTTTGCAAATCTGCATGAGGATTTTTACCAAGCGCATAAATTCGATGATAATGAAGTCATTTATGCCAATCTCAGCGGGCATGATATAGGCGAAATGCTTTCTTTCCGCGACAGCTTCAAAGTAATCGCCGAAAATATGGCAGTCACAAAACAAGATAAAGAAATTGTCATTACGCCGTTTGCGGACGACGCTTTTATGCCGGAGTACAAATACCTTATCCCTGCATTATCAGAGGAATTTCAAACGCCAAAAGCCGTAAAGGGAATATGCAGTGCAGTCACTTCGAGTGATGCCCGCGCCGTATTGTTCCACGGACCTGCCGGAACAGGTAAAACTATGTCATGTAAACTGGTTTGCCAAGAAATCGGTTTGCCCATTATGGACGTAATAAACTGCACCGAAAACCTTGATGAATTTGTTTTGGGAAAATTCATACCCGAAGAAGATAAAATTATATTCAAAGAGAGCTATGTCACAAAAGCAATCCGGCACGGCGGCGCGGTGGTTTTTGAAGAAATTAACTTTGCTAAACCGCAATACTTGGCGTTTCTAAACTCGCTGTTGGACGACAACGGTTTTGTGCGTTTGGATAATGGCGAGGTTGTAAGGCGGCATCCGAATTTCCGTTTCTTCGCAACAATGAACTTGGGATATTTCGGAACGAAGGAACTCAATCAGGCATTATATAACCGATTCAACGTCATAGTTGAGTTGACTGCTCTTGCCGATGAAGCCATCGTTAAAATGCTGATTGCCCGAATACCGGAGTGCAAGGATAAGACAGACAAAATTTTGGGCGTATACCATAAGCTCAAAAAGAAAATCGAAAGTGAAGAGCTTGATATTGTCATTTCACCGAGAAACCTTGAGAACTGGGCGCGATTGGCTAAATTCGAGGGTTACATAGCCGCCGCAGAAAAGACAATTATCCCCATCGCGAAGTGTGACCGCGTGTTGGAAGATACCATTCGCGGTATTTTGGTGCTGTATAAATGGTCGTAGGGAGGGGCTGAATTGAGTTTCAATCTAAAAGTATGCAGGGGTGAAGACAAAATGGAAGTTATTAAAAATCCTTCACCGGAAGCAATAGAACAAGCCATAGACGGTATTATTCCGGCTGCGTTTCACTTTGTAATCTTAGAAGCGAACTCGCGGTTAAATGGCTGTGGCTGCATACAAACAATAATAAAATGGGACGATAAACCGCAAATCGATTATATGGTTGAAGCTCATTTCAAGGCTGACGGGAAATTCACATATTACAGACATTACACTACGGATGCCGATTGGCTGAAGAAATTATTTAGGCTGTTCGCCTTAGATATAATCCCAGATGTCGAAGGTTGGGAAGATGCGACTGCGGATGTTTTAAGACAAATAGAAAAGTCGAGGAAGAAAAAAGATGGTTAGTATTAATAAACTGATTAAGAAAGCCGATGCAGGCGACGTTGACGCTATGCTTAAACTCGGAACCATGTATCGTTGGGGAAAAGGTGTAGTCCGTGACATGGATAAATGTTTATACTGGACAAAACAAGCGGCTGCCATGCTCAGTCCGGCTGCCTATAAATATCTCGGCTACCATTATGGAATCCCCGTGGGTTATTCAGACATCAACGACGATACCGCTGATTATAAAACCGTTTTTGATTGCTTTTTCAAAGGCGCGATTCTTGATGACGCAAACAGTATGTATAAAGTCGGGGATATGTATTTTACAGGAAAGTTCGTTGAAAAAGACCAACGATTTGCGTTCAAGTTATACAAAGAAAGTGATGAATTATACGATTATCCATCTGCGGGCCTTAACTTACGGTTTGGCGAATGTTATTGCTTTGGGATTGGAACAGAGCAAGATATAGATGAAGCGCGGGAGCATCTTGAGGATGCTATCAGCAAGTATGAAAAACGTGCATCCGCAGGAAGCGAAGCACCGGAGTTTTTTATGGAGGGTTTTAACAGAGCGAAAAATCTGTTGAAGCGAATAGAAGCTGATAAAATTCCGGGAAGACCAATATTATTGGATGATAAAGAAATGAGAGAAGAATACACAGCGTTCATAAATAACGAAATGTTAGATTATAACGAACCCAAATACTATATCAAGGAGCTGGAATCACTAAAATCAGAAAATCCGAAAATAGAAGAACCGGACGTTTTTTTTAATGATATCCTCGCTTCTGCTGAATCAGGAGATAAGGTTGCGATGTATGACATAGCGTTTTATTGTTTTAACAGATTTGAAAACAAACCTGACAACAATGGCATCATTGACTTTTCACTACATTATTACCACAAAGCTATCAGGTATGGTAACCAAGATGCGATGTATAACCTCGGTTCAATTTATTACCATGGTGATGGCGGTGTCACGATTGACCGCAAAAAGGCTTATTATCTATATTTATACTCCAATGTACACATCGCCAAAGGCGAAATTGGCGTGTATTACGCAAAGGGTGAAATTGTAAAGCAGGACTATGAAAAAGCATTTAAGTGTTTCGTAAAATGTGCGCTCTTGAAAATAAACGCTTGCTATGGTTCACTTGCCAATCTTGCCCGTATGTACCGTGAAGGGATTTTTGTTGAGGCGGACGAAAAGTTCGCTGAACATTTGGATTTTCTTAGTAAAAAAGCACAAGAAAATATATATAGCAAAGCGGGAGGTGGGGTATGAAGCGTGATGATAAAAAGACCCTCCGGCTTTTTCAATGCGATTTTAACCGCAGCATAGAGGAAACATTCGCGCAAGTGCTGACAGAGAACGAGCAGGTGCGTTTGTTTTTCATCAACGAAAATCAAGCGTTTACCGACGGACGCAATATTGTGGTTGATCCGGCTTTAGGCGAGGTGTTTGCCGACAAACAAGCCTTAATCCGTGCGGAAGATTATATGAAGCTCGGACGAGATATATCATCAGACCCATGGTATGCGCTGCGTATGATAACGCGGGGGCAAAATATCCATGAATGTTTGCATATTTTGTATACGGACTTTCCAAGCGGGATAAAAAATGATGCGAGAGCATCTGACAAAGCCAGAGTTAAAACGCTTGCGCTTATCAGCAACATCATTGAGGACGCTTTTATCGAAGCGGCCGGCTGTACTGTTTATGATAATCTTGAATTGTATCTGCAGTTTGAGCGGGTTGCCGTTCTTTTTTCCAACACTCCGATTGAAGGTACGGTTAACCGCACCTTCAGAACAGAAACAAGTGAAGCTAAAGAACCGATTCCTTTGGTGCTGTACCTGAATTATATGGCAGCATTCCTTTTATATCCAATGGTGGTTCAACAAGACCCGCCTGATTCCATCGCGGAATATGTTGAACAAACGAAGCAGCTGTTTTTAGACGGCAGCTTTTGCGGTGAATCAAAAGCACGTTATGAGTTTACACAGCGTATATTTGACATCGTTGAGCCGATAATTCCGGAAAGCGAAGATGAATTAGAGGATGAATTATTTGAACGGATGCTTCCGGGTATAAAGACACATTCCGGTGACGATAAAACGATAAGCTCGTATGCAAGCAAGGGAAAAACTATTTCGGTTTCACGCCGATTGTTCACCGATTCAGAAGGCAACGCTCTGCCTAAACGTGATTTTGGAGAACAAATCACTATTCTTATCGATGATTATAAAAAAGAGAAAGATGCCGCGCTGAAAATTGTTTTGGTGCAGCCGGTGACGGTAATATGGCACAGCACACAATTTGACTGCGCCAAAGTCCACAACGAAATAAAAATTATTGAAACCAAGCCGAAGCCAAACTTGAACCTGCGCCGCGCTTATCAGAATATTTATAACAAATATCATATCAACATCAATTCATATAACAGCAGGTTCACGCAGTTATTAAAGGCGAAAATCCCGGTCCGCGAGGAAAAAAGGCTGTTCGGGAGCGGAATCACATCCACACGGCTCGCCGATGTGAAAAAGCGGTATTGGTATCGTAATACCGAGGATTACGGAATACCCGATATGGCGGTACTGCTCCTGATTGACGGCTCCGGTTCGATGGCAGGCTCCCGAAAAAACAGCGCAATGGTGTCAAGCGTAATTCTGCACGAAGTCTTAAAGAAACAAGGTATAACCCATGCGGTGGTTGAGCATCGCGCGGGCGGCCATAAACCCGAAGTTAAAATAAATATTTTAGTAAATTTTGATGCAAAGAACGAAGAAAAGTTTAATCTGATGACTTTATCGGCAGGCGGCGATAACCGGGATGCCCTTGCTTTGTTTTGGGCGGAGCGTTATTTGAACACAAACACAACCTGCTCACAAAAACTTATTATCGTTCTTGCTGACGGCGCTCCGGCACACGCATATGATGAATACTATATGCCGGTATCTTCAAAAGATACCGCCAACTCTGCCGCTAAAATAATTAAACGGGGAACGGACATTATAGCCGTCGCATTGGACGATGATAATGTTGTTCAAAATGGTTGTTATGACGCGCTGAAAGAAATATATCCTTCTGTTGTTGCTTGCACAGACTTAAAACGTCTTACAGGACAGCTGCTTGCAATAATTTCTAAGAATTTAATGTAAACAAAAGGAAGAAAACAACAAAAATTCAAAAAATATATTCAAAAAATATATAATATGACTGTTGAATATTTTATTTTTTTATGATATAATACAAGCGGGCGGTAAAAATCAATAATAATTGTTTTGAAGGAGAGTTTTTATGAAATCTGTTAATATTAAACTGGCGACTATTGAGGATGCCAAAAATTTTGTTTCCGTTCTTGCGGGCAACACGGTTGATCTGGATTTGAAATCCGGTAAATATACGGTGGATGCAAGGTCGCTTATGGGTATATTCGCTCTCGACTGGACCAAACCCGTAGAATTTATTATTAATTCCGAGGAAACGGCGGCTGTCGAAGCGGTTCTTGCGGATATAAAAACCTGGATTGTTTAGCAGTTTTTGCGGTGTTGCGCGGCTTATTAATAATTATACAAGGGCGGACAAAGGTTCGCCCGCAAACTTTTGAAAAATCAAAGAGCTTTACAGAAAGGAATAATATATGCCGATAAAATTAAATGATAAATACTTAAAGAGTTTTATAAACGAAGAAGATTTAACGCAAGAAATATGGGATAAAACCAAAGAAGCGTTTGATAAAGTGATAAATAAAACCGGAGCGGGCTGCGATTTTCTGGGCTGGGTCGATCTGCCGGAGAATTATGACAGAGAAGAATTCGCAAGAATAAAAACCGCGGCCGAAAAAATCAAAAACAATTCAAAAGCCGTCATAGTCGTTGGTATCGGCGGCTCTTATTTAGGAGCGAGGGCCGCTATTGATTTTATGAAATCCCCCGCTTATAACAACACGGAAAAAAATACGCCGGATATTTATTTTTTGGGAAACTCGATAAGCTCCGATAATCTCGCTGAAATTTCAGCCATATGTGAAAAACAGGATTTCAGCGTTATCATCATATCAAAATCAGGCACAACCACCGAACCCTCAATCGTATTCAGGATTTTGCGTGAAACCCTTGAAAAAAAACACGGAGCCGGCGCAAAAGACAGAATATTCGCAATAACCGATAAAAACGCCGAAAAGAGCAATTTAAAAGAGCTGGCGGACAAAAAAGGCTATGAAACATTTGTGGTTCCGGACGATATAGGCGGAAGATATTCCGTGCTCACGGCTGTGGGTCTTCTTCCGATCGCGGTGGCGGGCATTGACATAGATAAAATCATGGCGGGAGCGCTGGAAGCGCGCAGCGGATATTTAAAATTTTCGCGTGATAACGATGCGGTGAAATATGCCGTTCTGCGTAATTTTATGCATATGCAAAAAGGCAAAAGCATAGAAATTCTGGCTTCTTACGAACCCTCGCTCGCCAGAATGAACGAATGGTGGAAACAGCTTTTCGGCGAAAGCGAAGGTAAAGACAAAAAAGGGATTTTCCCGGCATCAGCGGTTTTTTCAGCCGATCTGCATTCGCTGGGGCAGTTTATTCAGGACGGATCGCGCATTATGTTCGAAACGATTATAAACATAAAAGAACCGCAGAATAAAATAACGATACCCGCCGACCCCGAAAACATCA
>Ga0099364_10003048_pt1 | contig 26340 bp, 21 predicted proteins | sample TergutTh196P3_FD_73070 | JGI IMG/M metagenome (GOLD analysis project Ga0099364, IMG submission 73070) | Microcerotermes parvus P3 segment gut microbial communities from Pointe-Noire, Republic of the Congo - Th196 P3 | ecosystem: Host-associated > Arthropoda: Insects > Digestive system > Gut ...
AAAAATTTATGGGAGCGAGGTTTTTAATGAGGACTCAATTGTTTACTCCTACCCAAATTTCAGGGAGAAAAGAGAAAACAATTTGAAACATGATTATACTCAAGCCGTTGCAGGAATAACTGGCGCAAGAAAGCCGATATGGAAAGGATTTGAAAGAAAAGACGGCAAACCTGTCAAGATAATGAGTTATGCACTCTATTTTAATTTTAACGAAGATGGTCTGGTTTTGATTTTTAATCGATGGTTTCAGCCAAAGCTCACCGATGATTCACTAAGGAAATATCTTGAATTTATCCGCAAAAACAGTCAATTTGTTAAAACAATCCAATTTTTGTCAAATATGTGGGATTCTTCCCCAATAAAAATCCTTAATGAAGAAGACCAAGTAATAATTCCATTCCCTCAGTATATTGATCGAATGATTGATTCAAAATATTATCAATTAGAGTTCTTCAGTGAGATACAATTGCCAATTAGTTCTAATGTATTAAATGAGTTCATTAACTCCTTTGTCATCTTTTACCCGATTTATGATTCAGTCTTGCGAATTGCTAAGGGTGAAAAAGATATTTTTGAAGAATTAACATCCAAATTCAAGGGTAAAGACCTATACCAGTTTCTTGATTATACGGAAGATGATGACATTGATGACAAAAATAATGACAGACCAGAGCCTCTTTTAACAGAGGAAGACGAAGCTCTATTGGCAAAAAGAGTTGACGGGAAAAATGTTGTCAAGGCCGGTATGCGCTGGCAAGTCATGGAAAGAGATGACTTCAAATGCGTTGCCTGCGGAGCTCCCGGAGGAAAAGATGGAGCGATTCTTGAAGTTGACCACATTATCCCTCGCTCCAAAGGCGGAAAAGACACAATGGATAATTATCAAACATTGTGCCAGCGGTGCAATATCGGCAAAAGCAATAAAAGTCAAATAAATTTAAGAGAAAATGACCTTGAAATGCAACCCACTATCAGTAAGGCTGTCAGCAAATCCTCCGAGGCCGCGATAGAAGCGGCCACCCCGGCCGCCAAAAGCAAAGCACCCAAAGAGGAAAAATCCTCACGCAAACTACAAGAACTGCCGAAAAGGCCGGGTGGAGTTATGTGGGAGATTGTGGACTTTTGCAAAAAACACAAAAAGAAGTTTACCAAAGCTGAACTTCTCAAGATTTTGGTTGAGAAGTTCCCCGGACGCTCCCCTGATTCCATGAAGGCAACGGTTAACTTGCTTATCCCCGGCTGGTTGGGGGCACGAGGCTTCTCGTTCAAAAAGCATGAAGATGGGAGCTATACCATGACCGGTCACCCCACCCAAGACGCACAAAACTCTGATGGCATAAAACTGCTTAAACAAAATGCTAAAAAGGCCGATCTTGACAAGCTCAACGAAATGATCACAGTGATGCGGGGATTGCTGGATAACCCTGGCGGCTCTACGCTTACACTTGAGGAACTCCTGGCCTTTCAGGATGACGACAGGTCGTTCAAGCTATTAGATTCTTATGAAGTCTCCAGCGATGCGCGTGTGGATTTTTGCCATACTCCTACCTACATAGGGGCGGCAATCCTTATGCGAGAGCTGTTATCAGGAAGAGATGACCTGGCTGACAGGCTGAAACAGGCGCTTAACGCGAGTTGCCTCGGCGGTCATGGCTATGATTTCAAGTATGATGTCATAGACGCGATGAACATATTCATCAAAGGCGGCTTATGTGCGTTTTTGGAAACACAGCACACACTTTGCCCAGAATTTCACAGAATGATTCATAATATCCTGCACGGGTATAATACGGCGCTTAAGGGCGACAAAACAAAAGGCGACTGGAATGTGGACTATCGTGAGCAGTGGCAAAGTATATTGAACAAACTTTCAATAAGTTCTCAATTGGATGCACCCAATAATTCATAACGGGAGAAACACCATGAAAAAATCAATCGTTCTTTGTTTGGCGCTTCTGCTTGCTGTGGCGGCCGGGTGCGCTATGCAACGCAAAGTGGCTAAGGAATGGGCGGCGACCGGAGGAAGCCGAGCCGATGCCACCATTGAGCTTTCTTACGAATATAACCCAGCGTCAGAAATACCTGTGCTGGATGAGCAGCAGGGCCTTGATTTGGCCATAGCCCGTTGCCGATCCTGGGGGTATCGCAGTGCGGAACCATTTGGCGGAATTAAGCGCATAAATAATCTTCAAAGATATGACCCAATAATTTATGGCGCTATTTATTCCACGTTAGTAACTAAACAGTTTCAATGCCTTGGCCGTGGTTCGGAAGTGGCCAAATAAAGGTAGCAGGAATTGATAAAACCCCCAGAGGCTATCCTGCTCCCCTGGGGGTTTTTCGTTGGCGTCTGCCCAGCCGGGAACGGGCACCTGCCCGTGTTTGTGGCCTGGGTGCTTGGCAATCGTAGCGCTGCAATCTTCAGGCAGTTATACGCCACTCCATACATATTTGCTCAATACCAAGAAGCATTTTTATCTATACTTTAGGTGAATACTCTCCAAATTTTTTGAGTGGGCTGTTCTGGTTTTGCGAAACAAACAGCCCGCCTGGCCGTGCTTTTTACATTTTTTTAACCATGAAGCAACAAGGTTTTAACATGACCGGATTAGACTGCTTTAAGAAAATCAGACAACAACCTAAGGAGGTTACGATCATGATGAAATTCCTTTACGCCGCAAGCGCTTTTTTCCTAGCCTTGGGGGGGGCTTGGTTCTGGCCGGCCACGGCCGCCGCGCAAGAATCCATAACCGTATATACCGCCCTTGAAAACGAGCAAATCACCGACTATTTGGCTGATTTAAAAAAACACCATCCGAATCTGACCGTGAATGTGGTCCGCGAATCCACCGGCATCATCACCGCCCGGATTCTGGCCGAAAAAGATCGGCCCCAGGCCGATGTAATCTGGGGCACAGCCGCTTCCTCCATGATGATCCTGGATAACCAGGGACTTTTGGCCGGCTATGCCCCTCATGGCGTTGACCGTGTTCTTCCCCAGTTTAAGTCCGCCGCCGTGCCTCCGACCTGGGTGGGCATAAACGCCTGGGAGACCGCCTTCACCATCAACACCATAGAATTGGCCAAGCTGGGTCTCAGCCCCGCCGACATCAGGAGCTACAAGGACCTTTTGAATCCCAAATTGAAGGGGCACATAGTCATGTCCAACCCCAGTTCCTCGGGCACCGGCTTTTTGACCGTCAGCGCCATTCTGCAGTTGAACGATAAGGAGTCAGAGGTCGGCTGGGATTTTCTGGCAGCCTTGGACCAGAACATATCCCAGTATGTCCATTCCGGCTCCAGGCCGGCCAAGATGGCCGCCGCCGGTGAATGCGTAGTGGGCATAAGTTTCGGTTATGCCGGCTTAAGCGAGAAAAAGAAGGGGGCTCCGGTGGAAGTCGTCTTCCCTGCCGAAGGCTCGGGCTGGGACCTGGAGGCCAATGCCCTGATGAAAAAAACCACTATAAATCCCGCGGCCAGGACTTTTCTGGATTGGGCCATATCCGACAGCGCCATGGAGCTTTACCGGCAGAACTTCCCCATAGTCACCACCGGCGTTAAGGGTGGTTACGAAGGTATCGAAGGCGACCCGGTCAAGCAGCTCATAGACAACGACTTCGCCTGGGCCGCCGGGAACCGCGACAGCATTCTGAAAAAATGGGCCGAGAAGTTCGACGCCAATAAATCATGAAATGCTCTGGAATACGGATGTCTGAAAAAAGGCGGCAAAACCCATGAAATTCCTGGAAGTCAAGAATATCTGTAAAAAATTCAGCAGCCAGACCGTGCTAAACCAGGTTAGCCTGAGCCTGGAAAAAGGTGAATTGGCCTGCCTTCTGGGCCCCTCGGGCTGCGGCAAGACCACCTTACTGCGCATCATCGCCGGCCTGGAGACGGCGGACCGGGGCGAGGTCTGGCTAAAAGGGCGGGAGGCCACCTTCCTGCCCCCGGCCAGGCGTAATTTCGGCATCGTCTTTCAGTCCTACGCCCTGTTTCCCAACATGACCGTCCGGCAGAACGTCCTCTTCGGCTTGGCCCAAAACAAGGCCCTGCCCAAGGCCGAACGTGAGCGGAAGGCGGACGAGGCTTTGGAAATGGTGGATCTCAGGGCTCATCGTCATAAATATCCCAGCCAGCTTTCGGGAGGACAGCAACAGCGCACGGCCTTGGCCCGGGCCATCGCCGTTTCTCCTTCGGCCCTCCTTTTGGATGAACCCCTGTCAGCTCTGGACGCCAAGGTGAGGGCTAGGCTGAGGGGCGAGATACGCCGCCTGCAACGGGCTCTGGGCATCACGACCATCATGGTGACCCATGACCAGGAAGAGGCCATAACCATGGCCGATACAATCGTGGTCATGAACAACGCGATGGTGGAACAGATTGGCCCCCCCCGGGCCATTTACGACAGCCCGGCCTCGCCTTTCGTGGCCGGCTTCATCGGGGCCATGAATTTCTATCCCCAAGGCGGGGGGCTTTGCGCCGTCCGCCCGGAAAAAATGGAAATCGGCCGTCGGCCCCGGGATGCTGAAAGCCTGCCCGCCTTGGTCAGCTGGGTGGAGTTCCGAGGGGCCCTGACCCAGGTATACGCCCGCCTGGTTCAGGACGATTCGGAAATCTGCGTTGATCTGCCCACGGAATTGGCCGACCGGTTGATAGTCAGGGAAAACGACCAAATGTACGTATCCGCCGCCGCCAGGCACATCTCCAGATATCCGGCCGCCGCCTGAAAAATGACCTTTAATTTAGGCAGGCGGGCCCGGCTCCTCAACCTGCCGCAACTGGCCGCCATGGTTTTGTTCCTGGCGGCCTTTTTCATCGTCCTGGCCGGGCCCCTGTTCAGTCTGTTCTCCAAGGCTTTTCTGGACCAGGCCGGCGGCTTCGTCGGCCTGGACAATTACCGCCGCTATTTCAGCACCCCTGCCCTAGCCGCCTCCATAGTAAACACCCTGGATATCGCCTTGGTCTCCTCGCTTTTCTCCCTCTGGCTGGCCCTGGCCTACGCCTACGCCCTGACCCGGACCAACATAAAGGGCAAGACCTTCTTCAAATACGCGGCCTTACTCCCTATTTTCATGCCCACCATCGTCCACGCCCTGGGCCTTATCTATCTTTTCGGACGCCAGGGGCTGATTACGGCCCTGGGCTTCAAGCTGGAGATTTACGGGCGGACTGGCATCATCCTTTCAGAAATCATATACACTTTTCCCCCGGCCTTTATCATGTTCTATGTCGCCTTGGAAACGGCGGACAACCGCCTCTATGAAGCGGCGGATTCACTCGGCTGCTCCGCGGTTACCAAGTTCTTCAAAATCACTTTGCCGGGCCTGAAATTCACCTTGGTGAACGTATTTTTCGTCTGCTTCACCCTGGCCTTTACCGATTTCGGAGCCCCCAAGGTGCTGGGCGGTTCCTATAACGTCCTGGCCACGGACATCTACAAGCAGATAGCCGGACAGTTCAACATGAACATGGGGGCGGTCGTGGGCACTCTCTTGCTCATCCCGGCCTTTATCTCCTTTATGGTCGGCGGTCTGGCCGACGACCGCCGCGCCGCCACCCTGACCGCCAAATCCACCCGCCTTAAAATAAAACCCGGGGCCCTGCGCGATACCTTCTTCTTCATCTTCTGTTCTCTGGTGACCCTGGCCTTGGCCGCCCTGGTGCTGGCCCTTCTGGTGGGCGCCTTCACCACCCGGTATCCATATAATCTCACCCCGACCTTGGGCAATTTCAAGTTCAACATCTCCACCGGCGGCCTGGTCAGCTATTTCAATTCTCTCAAAATGAGTTTTTGGACCGCTGTTCTGGGCGCCCTCTTCGTCTTCAGCTACGCCTATTTGATGGAGAAGGCCCGGGGATTGGCCTGGCTCAAGAAGGCCGGCCGCCTTATGGCCGTCATCCCCCTGGCCCTGCCCGGCCTGGTGGTGGGTATTTCCTTCATCTTTTTCTTCAACAACCCGGCCAATCCTTTGTATTTCCTATACGGCACCCTGGCCATCCTGGTCCTGTCCAACATTCTGCACTATTTTTCCGTGCCCTATCTCACGGCCACCGGGGCCTTGAAAAAACTGGACCGGGAAATTGAGAGCGCGGCCGAGAGCCTGAACATACCCCGGTGGAAAACCTTTCTTAGGGTCAGCGTACCCCTATCTCTGCCGGCCCTCATGGAAATCACCCTGTATTTTTTCGTCAATTCCATGGTCACGGTTTCCGCGCTGGTCTTTCTCTACAGTCCCGGCTTTAAGGTCGCCTCCATCGCCATAATCCACATGGAAGAGGCCGGTGATTTCGCCCAGGCCGCAGCCATGAGCGTCCTGATTCTGGTTGTCAATCTCCTGGTGCGTTCAGGTTACGAAGCGACCCTCGCCCTCAATAGGTATTTATTTTTAAAAAAGAAAGGATTAAACACATGAAAACCAAAATCATAGTCTTCGACTGGGCGGGGACGACCGTGGATTTCGGCTCCTTTGCCCCCGTGGCGGCGCTTCAAAAAGCTTTTGCTGATTTCGGCCTCAACCCTACCCTGGCCGAAATCCGGGCCCCCATGGGGCTGGCCAAAAGAGCCCATGTCGCCCAAATGCTGGCCGAGGAGCCCCTGGCCGCAGCCTGGGCGGAAAATTTCGGACGCCGCCCGGGAAAGGCGGAGGCGGACCAGGTTTACGCCCACTTCGAGCCGGCCCTTATGGCTTTACTTGGCGCTCACACGGACCTTTTGCCCGGCGTGGTGGAAACCGTGGCCCGGCTAAAGTCCAGGGGCTTTAAGATCGGCTCGACCACCGGTTACAGCCGGGCCATGATGGAACTGGTGACTCCGGCGGCCTTGGCCGCCGGCTATGCTCCCGACGCACTGGTCTGCCCGGAAGAGGCGGGCGGACACGGGCGGCCTTACCCCTATATGCTCTGGCGGGTTTTGGAAAAACTGGGCGCGGAATCCATCACCGGGGTGGTCAAAGTCGGCGACACCCTGGCCGATATTGCCGAGGGCCTCCACGCGGGCTGCTTGAGCGTCGGCGTCATCGCCGGCTCCAGCCTCTTGGGTCTGAGCCGGGCGGAATTTGAGTCTTTGCCTGAACCTGAGAAAAAAACGCGATTTGAAAGCGTGAGGGAAGAGTACCTGGCCGCCGGCGCGGCCCGGGTTCTTGACGATCTGACCACTCTGCCGGATTGGCTCGAAAGCCTCCCCCTATATTCCGAAGGATAGATAGGTAATGGAAGAACTGAAGATACCCGACAACCCCTATTTGCTGCTGACTCCCGGGCCCTTGTCCTGTTCCAAGGGCGTCCGGGCGGCCCTGCTGCGCGACTGGTGTACTTGGGACGCCGACTACAACGAGGAGGTGGTCCAGAAAATCCGTCGGCGGCTCATCGCCCTGGCGGTCGAAAAAGCCGAAGATTACGCGGCGGTTTTGATGCCGGGCAGCGGCAGTTTTGCCGTGGAGGCCGTGCTGGGCAGCGCCTTGCCCCCGGCGGGCCGGCTCCTCATCCTCACCAACGGGGCTTACGGCCAGCGAATGGTCCGCATGGCCGAGACCCTGAAACTTCCCCACCTGACGCTGGCTTGGCCGGAGACCGCCGCCCTTGACCCCGAGGCCGTTGAGCGGGTTCTGGCCGCAAACCAGGAACTGACCCATGTGGCCTTGGTGCATTGCGAAACCACCACCGGACTTCTCAACCCTCTGGCCGACCTGGCCCGCGTGGTCAAGGCCCGGGGAAAAACCCTCATCGTGGACGCCATGAGTTCTTTCGGCGGACTTCATTTCGATGCCGGGGCCCTTGGCCTGGATTTTCTCATCAGTTCGGCCAACAAGTGTATCCAGGGGGTGCCGGGTTTTGCCTTCGTCATCGCCCGGCGGGCCGAATTGGAAAAATGCCGGGGCTTGGCCCGTTCCCACTGCCTGGATCTTTACGACCAGTGGCGGGAAATGGATCAAACCGGCAAATGGCGTTTCACTTCCCCCACCCATGCGGTCCGGGCCTTTCTCCAAGCACTGGAGGAATTGGAAGCCGAAGGGGGCATTGCCAGCCGCCAAGCCCGTTACACTGAAAATCAGAGGGTTCTGGTCGCAAAAATGAGGGCCCTGGGCTTTGAAACCCTTTTGCCTGACTGCCTCCAGTCGCCCATAATCACAGCTTTCAAATACCCCGGCCCGGAATTCAATTTCAATGAGTTTTATCTTAAGGTCAAAGCCCGGGGTTTTGTTCTGTATCCAGGTAAGGTTTCACAGACCAATACCTTTCGTATTGGCAGTATAGGCGATGTTTACCCTGAGGATATGCGGCGTCTGGCCGCCGTGATCCGGGAAATGGGCTAATAATCGGTGGGGGCCTCGCCATCGCCGGCCAACTCCTTTCGCCAGGCTCAGATGCCTCTCCTGCTCAAAGCGGAGGAGCCGGGCGTAGCGGACTTCCACCAAGGCTTCCTCATACTTCTTCTCGTAGGCAGGCGCGAAAAGACAAATACAAGACCGGCTTGCCAAGGCCGCCCGATTCGGCTATCATTGCTCCAGAGGTGAAACATGAGCGAAGAAGCCCGGAGACCGGAATACCCCCCACTCAATCTCCTTCCGTTCGTGGGCCTAGATTTGGGCGAACGATGGGGCCGGGAGGTGGGCGAACTGTCCCAACGCCTAACCCATGTGGAACAGGCTGTGAATAGGCTTGAAGCAAAAACCGACAATCTGAACTCCAAGGCTGAAGAAATAGTTCATACTGTTACTCGCCATGATGAGAGGTTTACAAGCCATGATGAGAGGTTTACAAGCCTGGAAAAAAGACTGGACGACACCATCAGACTATTGAATGGTCACACTAAACTGTTGTATGGTCTCTTTATCACCATGCTGGCGGCCATAATCGTTCAGAAATTCCTCTGACCCAATCAAACTGCCATTGTGACGGATCCGTGTTCAATGGGGTTTGGCGCGGCGGCTTTTGGGCTGGATATCCGCCGCCGCGGCTTCCCACAACGTGTAAAACCCTTCCTGGTCCGGCTCCTCCGAGGCCCCTAGAAAATCCAGCACCGCCTTGGCGGTCCTTTGGGCCGATTCGAGCTCGCCATCCGGAAGGCCTTCGTTTTCGTTGTCGAACGGCCCGTCCTGACCGCTATACACGACCTCGATCTTCCTTTTGCCATTCTCGATTCTGGAGGATACCCACGTAGGCGCGACCCCGACCCGCGAGACCGCGGCTCGTCCGCCCGGCGTTTTTTCGACGTCTATGGCCAGCGCCACGCCGCGCTCCCTCGGCTTAGTCCTTTGGAAGGAAACGAAATTGCCGAGAGAGTAGGCCACGACCGCGTGGCCTTTGTCGGAATTCGTTATTATCTCTATGGGCTGGAGAACATGAGGGTGGGCCCCAATCACAAGATCGGCGCCGTTTTCCAGGCAGAGGGCCGCCGCGTGCTTTTGGCTTTTCGAGGGGGAATACTGGTACTCCGAGCCCCAGTGAAAGAAGGCGACCGTAATATCCGGTTCGTATGCCGCGGCGCGTTTGAGCCCGGAGGTTATCGCTTCATCGGACATGATGTTCAGCGCCAAGTCCTCCGATTTGGCCGGCTTTCTTGGGATATTGCTTCCGTATGAGTAATTTACAAAGGCCCACCTAAGTCCGCCGTGTTCGATGATTAGAGGCGCGTTGGGGTTGTCCTCCGGCGAAAGGCCGGTCCATAACAGGCCGGCGTCATCCAGCACCCTGGTTGTGCGCAAGGCGGCCTCCAATCCCTGGTCCAGAATATGGTTGTTGGCGAGCATGACAATGTTGATTCCCAGGTCAACAAGCGCGGAGGCCAGCTCGTCGGGCGTGTTGAAGGCGGGATACCCGGCAAACCTTTTTTGTTCCCCGCCCAGCACGGTCTCCAGGTTGCCCACCGAAAGGTTCCCGCGGAACAGGGGCTTCACCCGGTGAAAATGGGGCTTGAAATCCCATGCCGTTCCGTCCCGGGCCGCCGCAAGCTGTTGGTCATGAACCATGATATCTCCGATAAAGACCGCCCTGGCTCGTATCGTGGCGGCGAAAGGCCGCGAACCGGGCAGGACATCCGTCGAAATAGCGCGCGACTTGTAAAAGCCCGCCTCGTTTTCCAGTATAAAAGCCGCCTCCGCAAAACAGGGGGCCGCCAACAGCGCGGAAAACAGCAAAACGGAAAATGTGAAGATTTTCATTTTTTTCACGGGGCGCTCATTCCTAGTTATTCTCGTTTTTAGGGCCCGCCTCGGAATGCCTGTCGCGGACATACTTATTTAACGCGGAGTTCAGATCCCGCACGTTTATGGGCTTTGGCAAAAAATCGTCAAAACCGTTCTGTTTGAACATTTCGGCGTTACCCAAGAGCGCGTTGGCCGTCAGCGCGATTATCACGCCCTTGTACCCTGAAGCGCGCATTTTTTGCGTCGTCTCTATCCCGTCCATCAGCGGCATCATATGATCCATGAATATTACGTCATAGGCTCCGCCGCTTTCCACTTTCTTTATGGCCTCGAAACCGCTGGTCACCGTTTCGATTTTCAATCCATAAGGCTCCATCAGCCTTTCCGCCACGAACAAATTTATGTCCACATCGTCCACGATCAGGATTTTTCCGTATGGCATGGGCTCGCGGGCGATTTTAAGCTTCGCGGCCCGGGCGCCTCTTGTGAAGGTGAAATTTTTAAGTCTTTCCATGAGCTCCGGGCCGATGGGTTCGCATTCCACCGGCTTTTGCCTGACCGTCACCGTAAATGTGCTGCCCCGGCCGTGCTCGCTTTCCACTTCGATTGCGCCGTCCATCAACTCCACGAGATTTTTGGTTATGTTCAAGCCGAGGCCTGTTCCCTCGGCGGTTCGGTTGGTTTCGATGTTGAAACGCATATACTCCGAAAAGAGCCTTTCCCTGTCTTCGGGCTTCATGCCCTGGCCCGTATCTTTGACAATAATTCGCAGCCTTACGTCTTCGCCCTCCGGCCAATGGCTGACCGACAGTTTCACGTGCCCTTTCGCCGTGTACTTGGCGGCGTTTGAAAGCAGGTTGTTCAATATCTGCTTTAACCGCAGTTCATCGCCGTATAACTTCGTCGGCAGGTCTTCGTTTAGGTCGAGAATGAAATGGATCGGTTTTTTTTCAATGCGAATGATATTCATTTGCACCGCATCGTTGATCAGGCTCGGAATATAGTATTCCGTCGGATTCAGTTCAAGCTTCCCTGTTTCAATTTTCGACAGATCGAGCAAGTCGTTTATTATTCCAAGCATGCCGTTGCCGGAATTGTATATCTTTTCCAGCGCGTCCGCGTATTCGTCCGGCAGATTTTCCTTTTGCAATTGTATTTGCGTTATCCCGATGATCGCGTTCATCGGCGTGCGCATTTCATGGCTTATCAGGGCCAAAAACGACGATTTATGCCTGCTTTCCTCGTCCGCCCGCATTTTCTCCCGTGAAAGGCGAAGTAGGATAAAGCTCAGGGCGGACGACAATATAATCCCCAAACCCACCAGCATCAGGACGCTCATATATAAATCCGAATAGTAGCTCCTGACCGGCATGACGACGCCGACGAACCAGCCGTTGAATAATTCTTGAAAAAATACAATGGCCCTGGAATGGGAAGTATCCCTGATAATCTCTCCGGATACGTTTTGATGAGTCCTTAGGATGTCGGCGATATGTGCGTAACCGCTCCCAAGCTCATGCAGCGGCCTGTTTCTGAACTCTTCCCGCGGATGAGCGAGGGTGAACAAAAACTGGTTTACGATCATGCCGTAGCCGCCCTCGGCAAATTGCAAAGACTCGGCATAATCCATAAGCCACAATATATCAATATCCAACGCAAGCACTCCGTAGTAGTCGCCCTCCCTTCCATATATCTCCCGGGCCAGGGAAATTACGGTGCGGCCGGTGATCGCGTCAACGTAAGGCGCGGTGAATTCGGCGTTTTCGCTGCGTATGGCCAATTGATACCATGGCCGCTGCTGCGGAATTAAATCAAGTTTATGTTCTATGCTGCCGATAACCTCGCCGCGAATGAACCCGTATACGGATAAAAAGCCGTTTATGCCCCCCTCTTGATTTAACAGCATATGGGCGGCTTGGGTAAGGTAGCGCTCCACCGCTTCCTGGGACTCGCCTCGGTCAAGGAGATCCTGCACGGCCGTATATATATTGTCAAAGGCGATTCTCGGTTCCCGCAGATATGCCAGAATTGTTTTTTCGGTTTCGTTGAGCGCCACCGCCACCGTTGCCGAAGACGCTTTTTGCAAGACGCCGCCTATGGAAAAACTGCCTATCGCCACCAGCAGCGCGAAAGCCGTGAACACGAAAAATACCTGCGCGATATTCGTTTTAAGCGGCTTTTTCATTGAAACGACCCCGCCGCCGCGTCATTTTATCTCTGTTATATTGCGGTAATACCAATTGATTCCGCCGGTGATTTCGGCGTCCGACAGCGATTCGCCCTCCTTTCCCACCATCAGGCCGTCATTGGTTTGAATTATCCCTTCAAAAACATCAAACCCTTTCAGTATGCGCTCTCTCGCCTCGGCGACGGCCGCTTCCATTTCCGGCGTGGCCAAGGCGCCGTGGAGCGGCGCAATATCCACGAGACCTTCCTTCAAACCGGCGAAATAAGGCTCGGTGGTGAAAGTGCCGTCGATTATGCTTCTGATCATTGATGAATAATATACGCCCCAATTCCATATGACCGATGTCAAAACGGCGCCGGGGGCTTCCCGCCTCATATCCGAATTATAGCCTATGCCCCAGACCCCGGCCCTTTCAGCCTCGATTTGAGGGTTCGGGGTGTCGCAATGCTGCGCTATTATGTCGCAGCCCTCGGCGATGAGCCTTTGCGCGGCTTGCCGCTCCCCGGCGGGGTCAAACCAGCTATAAGTGACGATTACATATATTTCCGCATCGGGGTTGACGCTTTCCACTCCCATGGCGAAGGCGTTAAGCCCGCCGGTGACTTCGCTGTTGGATTTGTCCTGCGCCGCGACAAACCCGATTTTATTGGTTCTGGTCCCCATTCCGGCGGCAACCCCGCTTAAATAGCGAGCCTGGTAAATGCGCCCGAAGTAATTGGCAAAGTTTGCGTCATTGCTTTTATAGCCGGATGCGTGCGCGAAAACGACGCCGGGGTAAATATCGGCCAGTTTTTCGCAAGCATCCATATGCCCCCAGCTCGTGGCGACGATGATATTGGCGCCCTCGGCTATGGCTTGCCTCATCGCGGCTTCAACCATGATGGCGTCGGTGTCGTTTATGTCGAACTTGCGTATGATCTGGTCGTCCCGCAGCCCGAGTTCTTTTTGCGCTTCCCTTAAACCGGAATCATGGGCGTAGGAATAACCGCTTTCGGCATTGTCCACGTAAATTATCCCGATGATCACGGAATCCCCGCCCAACGGGGTTCCTGGGCGCCAGGGTTCGGGCGCCGCCTCGCCGCATCCGGTCATGAAGGCCATAGCCAGGAGCGCCGGAAGCAAGGCGAAGAAAGATAAGGCAGTTTTCATCGTCGCAAAAGATCTGGTCATAATTCACCTCGAAAAAATCATCCAATCAGCCCCGGCCCTATTATATGCTTTCCTCTATACGCTTTTCAACACCCGGCAAGCGCCTCCATCCCCGCCCGCCCGGCGCGGCCGTGATTTGAAATTTTTTGGAAGTTGGAGTATGATCCTTATATCAATGGCGCGCGGGTGAAACCTTGCGGCGCTCTAGGTTCCTGCTCGTGATTTTTCCGGAGACCGTTAGGATCCATGACACTGGTCGGCCGTTATAAAAAAAGCTTTAAGGCCAGAATTATTTTGCCCGCGATTATAATTCTGGTCGTTTTAGTCGTAATCCTGAATCTCTATTCGTCCGTAAAATTTCTGAACTATAGCGAGAACATGATTAAGGCCCAAGCCGTCGCAAACGTCAACAGCCTGATGTTTTACATCGAGGCCAGCAAGGGCAATTCCAAAACGGCCGCCGTTTCGATGGCGCTGAACATAGATGCCGTCGAGGCCATAAAAAAACGTGACAGGAATGAAATACTCCGCGTTTTTTCTTCCATGCATGAGTTCTACCAGGTCGATTATTATACGGTTTGCGACAATGAAGGCCTGGTATTGGCCAGGACGCATGAACCCGGCAGTTTCGGCGATTCGGTTTTGAACCAGCAAAATGTGAAGGATGCGATGGACGGCAATATAATGACGTATTTTGAAGCCGGCACCGTCGTGAAGGTTTCCGTCCGAACCGGGGCGCCGGTCTATGATACGGATGGCGCGCTGATAGGCGTTGTTTCGGCGGGCGTGAGATTTGACCTCGACGCCGCGGTTGACAGCCTCAAACGCAAGCTAAATGCGGAAGCCACCGTTTTTTATGGTGATACAAGGATCGCCACGACGATTATGAGGGACGGGGTTCGCATCACGGGTACGGCGCTTGATCCGGCCATATCGGAAATTGTCATTGAAGGCCGGCGGGAATTCTCCGGCGAAGCGGATATCCTCGGCAAGCAATACAAGACTTTCTACATGCCGCTGTTGAATGCTAAAGGCGAAGCCTTTGCCGCTTTTTTTATAGGCACCCCCCTGGCTGAACTGAAGGCGATATCGGATATTATAATTCGGGATGGTATTCTTATCGGATTATTCGGGCTCATAATATCCGTCATGATATTGTTCGCCTTCCTTACATCAATCAGCAGGCCGATTATTAAGCTGTCGGCCAGTATGGATGACGTCGCCAAGGGCAATCTGAATATTAACATAGATATAAAGGCGGAGGATGAGGTGGGCCGGCTGGGCCAATCCTCCCAGAAGCTGATTGATATCATACGTAAACTCATTGAAGAGATAAATAAAACGATTGTCGAGCATGAGGGAGGCAACACGGATTATTGTCTTGATACCAGCGAATTTCATGGCGACTATAAAAAGCTGGCCAACCGCATCTTGGAATTGGCGGACTTGGGCGCCGTTGACCAACTGACGAAGATACCCAACAGGCGCTGCTTCGACAACCGGTTGAAATTGGAATGGGACCGGGCCATAAGGGGGGGCACATCCCTCGGCATTTTGTTGATAGACGTGGACAAGTTCAAGGGCTACAACGATGCGTACGGGCATACGCAAGGGGATGTGGCGCTTAAGACGGTGGCCAAGGTCATTCCGCAGTCGCTTAAGCGCGCCGTTGATTTTGCCGCCCGCTGGGGGGGCGAGGAATTTGTGGTCTTGCTGCCGGATACGGATTTCGAGGGCGCGCTGGAAGTTGCCGAGCGCATTCGCGCGGGCGTGGAGAATACGGTAATTCCCTCCGAGAACGAAGGGGCCGCGAAAGTGACAGTCAGTATCGGCGTCAATTCGAAAAAGCCCACGCCGGACAGTTTGATTGGCGACTTTATTACCCTGGCCGACGAGGCGCTTTACAGGGCGAAGGAAGCCGGCAGAAACAGGGCTCTGTAAGCGCCGCGGCCTGATTATCCGGAATTGCGGAATTTTCCTCCAGTATTCGCCGAGACTGGCCTCAAGTATTTTTTATTAATTAAATCTTTTATTTATCCTAACAACACTGCCGATAAGAATACCAGATGGCCCCATTTAGGCTCTCTTTGGTTTCCTGCGGTTTGAGCTTTTTGGGGCGAAAGTTGGCTGATATAAAGTTTTCGGTCGGCCGGACGCGGAGAGGCGCCGGCCGGAGCCGCCGCCCGCCCTGGTAGACGGGACGCCGGGCGGACGGCGGCGGCCGGGTTTGCCGGCCCGTAAAGAGCCGCGCCCTTGTCGGGCCGGGGAGGGGGAGGTGGCCTTTTTAAGCATAAAGGCAAGGAAGCATAAGATATTCCCGGGGGGCTTTGCCGGCCCGCGGGGAAGACCATTTCATGGAGGAATAAAATGGGTCTCGAACACCAGCTAACGGCCCGCTATGCGGCCGGAAGCTTGGGGGGAACCTTGGGACGTCTCTTGGATTCCATAAGACGTCTGTCCCGAGCTCATCGCACGGGTTCCCAGGGAGAAACAGGCCTTGCCCGGTGCCCTGAACCGGCGGCCATGGCCTGCCTCAACCAGATCCTCCGCCTGATGATTGACGCCTGGCAGTCGCGCCAGACCGCCTCGCCTCTCTACAATCAGCTTGACCTTCAGCTGGAAAGCCTGAAAGCGGCCGCCTTGGGCCGCTTAAGCGGCCGATGCGGCCGGTTCGCCGAGTTTTATCGGCTGGCCCTGGCCCTGGACCGGCTGCGAGGCTTAGGTGACGATCGCGCAATTGGCATCGTCAGAGGGTAGCCGGCTGACTTGATCAGGAGGGATTCTGGATTCCGGCCCTGACGCCGGCCGTATATCATAGAACGGACCGGCATTCATCAACCATACAAAACCGCGGCGGGCTTCCCATGGGGGGCCCGCCGCCTTCTTTAAGGGCCCTAACCTCGGCCCGGGTAAGCGGCCGCACCTGGGCCGGCCCAAGGGTGCCCAGGGTGAGGCCGGCATAGCTGACGCGCCTTAATTTCAGCACCGGGTGCCCTATGGCCGAGCACATGCGTTTTACCTGGCGCCGCCGCCCCTCGGTTAGGGTCAGGCTGAGCCAGGCCCGCCGGCTTCCGCCGGGGCCCGCGGCGGAACCCACGGTTCTCAAAAGTTCGGCCCCGGCCGGAGCGGCCGGTCGGCCCCCCAGGCGCAGCCGGCCCCCTCTGAGCCTCTCTAAATCCGCCTCGTCGGGCAGGCCCTCCACCTTGACCTGGTAAACCTTGGGCACCATGGATGAGGGGTGCATCAGGCGCCGGGCCAGGGGCCCGTCGTTGGTCAGGATCAGGAGGCCCTCCACATCCATGTCCAAGCGGCCCACCGGAAAAACCCGGGCCGGGAGCCCGGCCAGAAAGGGCCGGATGGTGGGGCGCCCCCGGGGGTCGTCCAGGGTGGTCAGGCACCCGGCCGGCTTGTGGAACATGTAGTAGACGAATTTTTCCGGCGGGCCTAAGGGGCGTCCGTCAACCAGTATCACCGACCGGGCCGGGTCGGCCTTAAAGCCAAGCCGGGTCGCCGCCCGGCCGTCGACCGTGACCCGGCCCTCGGCCATGAGGCGTTCGGCCCGGCGGCGGGAACACAGGCCCGACCCGCTGATGATTTTCTGCAGCCGCTCTTCACCGGTCATGCCGGAGCCTTATCAAAAATCGTCGAAGTCGTCATCCATGGGCAGGGCCTTGTTCCGGTCGGCCGCGGTCGCGGGCGCGGCCGCAGCGGTTTTTTGAGAGGGGACGGACGACAGGCGGGCCGGCTGTTTCGCACGGCCTCTTCCGGCCCGGGCGGCGCCCCCCGCGGCCTCGGCCCCGTGGAGCATGGCGTCAATTTCATTGACCGAGACCGAGAGGTTGCTGGCCTCGTTTGACAATTGGCTGGCCGCGCTGGCCGATTCCTCGGCCGAGGCGGCGTTGGATTGGGTCACTTTGTCCATTTCGGCCATGGCCGTGGCTATCTGGTTTATGCCCAGGCTCTGCTCCTTGGAAGCTTCCGCCACTTCCGAGACCAGCTCGGAAACCTTGGCCGTGTGGGAGCCCACGGTCTGGAAGGCTTCCGAGGTGGCGTTGACCATCTCCGAACCGGAATTGATGTTGCCTATGGTGGTCGCGATGAGGTCGGCCGTGTGTTTGGCCGCGTCGGCCGAACGGATGGCCAGGTTCCGCACCTCGTCGGCCACCACGGCGAAGCCGGCCCCCGCCTCGCCGGCCCGAGCTGCCTCCACGGCCGCGTTCAAGGCCAGAAGGTTGGTCTGGAAGGCTATTTCATCTATGGTCTTGATAATCTTGCCGATTTCGTTGCCGGAAGCGGAAATCTCCTCCATGGCCTGGATGACCTGGGTCATGGAGCCTTCGGCCTTTTGCATGGCGCCCGTGGCTTGGGTCATCAGGCTGTTGGCCTCCACGGCGTTGTCGGCGTTTTTCTTGGTCATGGAGCTGAATTCCTCCAGGGCCGCGCTGGTCTCTTCCAGGCTGGCCGCGTTTTCGGAGGCCCCCTTGGCCAGGGTGTTGGAGGCCCTGGTGAGCTGCGCGGAGGCGCCGTCAACCTCCTGGGCGCTGGCCAAAAGGTTTTCTATGATGCGGTCCATGGCCCGGACCATGCTCCTGGTCATCCACAAGGCCAGAAAGATGCTCACGGCCAGGGCCGCGGCCGCGCCGATGAGCATCACCCAGATGGCCTGGGAGATGGCCGAGCTCATGTCATTGGTGTACTGGCGGGCCAAGTCGTCAATAATGGCGGTGAATTTGGCCACTTCGGCCACGAGGCTTTCAATCACGGCATCGCGCCCGGCCGCCGCTTCGGCGTCTTCCCTGGCCAAATCCATGACGGCCTTCATGCGGGGGGCATAATCCGTTTTTATGGTGGCTTGGGCTTTCTCCAGGGCCGCCCTGACCCCCTGGTTTTTCGTGTCGGCCAAAAGGACGGATATATCCCGTTCGGCATCGGCCAGCTTGCCCTGGCTGCGGTCGGAGTATTCCTGGCTCTGCCGCGCAAAGGCCAGGACCAGGTTCAGGTAGCTTTCAGCCAGGCTCTCCAGTATCGTATTGAGGTCGCTTATCCGGCCGACGCGGCGATTGATGACGGCCCGGTCAGCCTCGCCCCTTTGTTCCTCGTCAAAGGTGTCTTTTTCCACTTGCAGCGCGTTCTTCAGCGTTTGAAAGGCTTCCCGGTAGGAAGCCTCGAATTCCAGGCGGGTCTTTAAGAGCTTATCCCGGCTTTCTGGCAGGGCCGCGGCCTGGTCGGTGAATTCCCGAAAGTAACTGGGAACGGCCTGGGCTATCCTGTGCAGTTCCTGTGTCCTTAAGGGGGCCGCCCCCGGCTCGGACAAGAGCCGGTCCATGCTGCCGATGCTTTCAACGGTGGCCTTATTATAGGAAAGGAACTCGTCGAATATCTTGCGGTCGTCGGCGGCGCTGGCCATGAAGTGCCTTATGGCCGAGCGCTGCTCCGAGACCTGGTAGCGGACATCGTTGGCCAGGCCGAAGGCGGTCAGGACATATTTGTTCAAGACCTCCGTTTTATCCTGCTCGGGCTTTACGAAGAAAAAGACGGTCGCAAAGAGGAGCAAATAGACGGCGTTGGTTATGGCGAAGCCCGCAAAGATTTTGGTTCCCAGTTTCATGGATATCCTTCCTTTCGGTTAAGGCTCTTCTTCGTCGGCCTCGCCCACCGGGGCCACATCCACCACGTATTCGTCCCCACCAACGCCTATGAGCTTGACCCCGCCGGTATTGCGGTGCCTTAGGCTGATCTCGCTGGCCTTGAACATTATTAGGCGGCCGGTGTTGGTGATGAGCATTAGGCGATCGTCTTCGGTCACCTTCAAAACGCCGACCACCTGGCCCTTGCTGGGGGTGGTCTTGATGGTTATGGTGCCCAGGCCCCCCCGGGCCTGGAGGTTGTATTCGCCGGCGGGGGTGCGCTTGCCGAAGCCTTTTTCCGTGACGGTCAGAAGAACTTCGCTGCGGTTGGCCGATATGACCTCCAGCCCCACCAGCCTGTCCTTGGGCCCCAGGCTCAAGCCCTTTACCCCGGCCGCCTGGCGCCCCATGGGCCGGACATCCGTTTCCATGAAGCAGATGGCCTTGCCCCCCCGGCTGGAGAGGACCACCGCGCTCCGGCCGTCGGTCAGGGCCGCGGAGACCAATTCGTCCTCCCCGCCTATGGTTATGGCCATGACGCCCAGGCGGCGGGGATTCTGGAAGGACGACAAATCCACCCTTTTCACAACGCCCCGGGCCGTGGCCATGACCACGTAGCGCTCCGCCTCGGCCAAGTCCTTGACCACCAGGACCGTAGCCACCTTCTCGCCTTCGGCCAGCTCAATAAGGTTGACCACGGCCTTGCCCCTGGAGACCCGCCCGGCCTGGGGCACCTCGTGGACCTTGAGCCAGTGAAGCCGGCCCCGGTTGGTCAGGAAGAGCAGGTAGTTGTGGGTGGAGGCGATGTAGAGGCGCTCCACGAAATCGTCTTCCTTGGTCCGGGCCGCGGTGACTCCCTTGCCCCCCCGCTTCTGGGAGCGGTAGAGGGTCACGGGGCTGCGCTTTATGTAGCCGCCGTGGCTGATGGTCACCACCATGTCCTCGTCGATTATGAAATCCTCGGGGTTGTATTCCCCGGGCCGGACATCGGTGATCTGGGTGAGCCGCTCGTCGCCGTATTCGGCTTTGAGAGCCAGGGTTTCCTCCCGGATGGCCGCCAGGAGCAGCTTCTCGGAAGCCAGGATGGCCTGGAACCCGGCTATGGCCCGGGCCAGGGATTCCCGCTCGTCGATGAGCCCCTGCCGTTCCAGCTGGGTCAGCCTCTGGAGCCTTAAATCCAGTATGGCCTGGGCTTGGACCTCCGAGAAGGCGAAGTTCTCCATCAGCCCGATCTTGGCCTCGCCCGGCGTGCGGCTGGCCCGGATGAGGGCGATTATTTCGTCTAGGTGATCCAGGGCCCGGAGGAGCCCGTCGAGGATATGGGCCCGGCCTTGGGCTTTTTCCAGGTCAAAGGCGGTGCGCCGCCGCACCACCTCCCGGCGGTGGGTCAAAAACTCGCTCAAAACCTCCTTGAGGTTCAACAGGCGCGGGGTCTGGCTCACCACGGCCAGCATGATTATGCCGAAGCTGGTTTCCAGCTGGGTGTGGCGGTAGAGCTGGTTCAAAATGGTTTCGGCCGAGTCGCGGTGGGAATTCTTAAGGTCCAAAACCACCCGCAGCCCCCCCTCGTTGCTGCTCTCGTCGCGGACTTCGCTTACCCCCTCCAGCTTTTTTTCGCGGATGAGGAGGTCGATGTCCTCCACCAGCTTGGACTTGTTGACCTGGTAGGGGATCTCGGTTACGACCAGGGCCTTGGGGTTTTCCCGGGAATCGGTTTCCACCATGGCCTTGGCCCGGAGGCGGATTAAGCCCCGGCCCGTGCGGTAGGCCTCGCGGAGGCCCTCCCGGCCCAGAATGAAGCCGCCGGTGGGAAAATCCGGCCCGGGGATGTGGGCCATAAGTTCGTCCACGGTTATGTCGGGGTCGGCAATCAGGGCCGCCAGGCCGGAGGCCACCTCCGCCAGGTTGTGGGGGGGGATGTTGGTGGCCATGCCCACGGCGATGCCGGCCGAGCCGTTGATGAGAAGGCCCGGGGCCCGGGCGGGAAAGACCGTGGGCTCCGAGAGGGTGCCGTCGTAATTGGGGGCCAGGTCAACGGTGTTCTTGTCTATGTCGGCCAGAAACTCGTGGGCCAGCTTGGCCAGGCGGACTTCGGTATAGCGCTGGGCCGCGGCCTTGTCGCCGTCGATGGAGCCGAAGTTCCCCTGGCCGTCCACCAGGGGGTAGCGCAGGGCGAAATCCTGGGCCAGGCGCACCAGGGCGTCATAGACGGCCAGGTCGCCGTGGGGGTGGTACTTGCCCAGAACATCGCCCACCACCCGGGCCGATTTCTTGTGGGGCCGGTTGTAGTCGTTGCCCAGCTCGTTCATGGCGAAGAGAATGCGCCTATGCACGGGCTTGAGCCCGTCGCGGGCGTCCGGCAGGGCGCGGCCGATGATGACGCTCATGGCGTAATCCAGGTAGGAGGCCTTGATTTCCTCCTCTATGCTTATCGGCTCAACCCGCCGCCGCTCTTGCTGCTCGAAAAGATCCATGCTCCGCCTTTGACGCGCTCCAAAATGCTTCTGCCCCCATATTTTGGGTCAATTCGCAATTATACGCCAAACCAGGCGGAATGCCCAGCTTTATTTAAACCGCTGTTCGGGGGCGCCGGCAGAGGCGGCCGCCGGCCCGCAGGCGATGGGAACTCACGGCCTCGAAATTAATCGGGTCGCCACGCCGGCTTGCCAAGGTCGCCTGATTCGGTTATTATTGCAATAGAGGTGAGGCATGAGTGAAGAAGCCCGGAGACCGGAATATTCCAATCTCCTTCCCTTCGTGGGCCTGGATTTGGGCGAACGATGGGGCCGGGAGGTGGGCGAACTGTCCCAGCGCCTCACCCATGTGGACCAGGCGGTGGTCAGGCTGGACGTCAAAATCGACGCCTTGGACGCCAAGTTCGAGGCTAAAATCGACGCCTTGGACGCCAAGTTCGAGGCCAAGTTCGATGCTTTGGACGCCAAGTTCGAGACCAAAATCAATGCCTTGGACGCCAAGTTCGAGGCCAAGTTCGATGTTCTGAATGCCAGGCTTGAAGAAATAGCCCATACCGTTGCCCGCCATGATGAGAGGCTAGCCGGCTTGGAAAGAAGGCTTGATGACAAGTTCGCCCACATGGATGACAAGTTCGCCCACTTTGCTGACAAGTTCGACCGTTTGGAAAGAAAAATGGACAGCCACACCAAGTTATTGGTGGGCATATTTACGACCGTGCTGGCGGCCATGGCGGCGGCCGTAATCACCCATAAATTCTTCTGACCCGGATCATTTTGCGTAGGCGGGGAAACTCTAAGAGATCCTTCGGGCGCTGTGGTAATTTTTTGAAAAATACGCGGAATCCAATTCGGCGATGGTCACGGTCCTGCCCCGGCCCGGGGCGTGGATGAATTTTTTCTGGCCCAGGTAGATTCCCACATGGGTGACTTCCCGGCCCTTGCCGGTGCTGAAGAAGACCAGGTCGCCGGGGCGCAGATGGCGCGGATTTATCCGTCGGCCCTTTTTAGACTGCTGGGCCGCGGACCGGGGCAGTTCCCGCCCCAGGCGGTTATAGACATAGTAGGTGAGGCCGCTGCAGTCGAAGCCGCGGGGATCAATCCCCCCGTGCTTGTAGGGGACGCCTAAGTGCTGGCGCGCCTCCCGGGCCGCCGCCGGTCCCGGGCCGGGGGCGCCGAAAAAACCGCACCCGGCCGCCGCCAGCCAGACAAAGGCCAGGGCGGCCCATTTTATAGCCTTTAGATTTAGCTTGTCACGCCGGTTCAAGAGTCACCCCCGAATTCTTCAGTTGATGACGCCCAACCATCGGCCTATGGAGGTGAAGGAGGCCACGGCCTTTTCTATCTGCCGGGGCGTGTGCCCCGCGGATATCTGGACGCGTATGCGGGCCTGACCCCGGGGGGTCACGGGGAAGAAAAATCCGGTGACGTGGATGCCTTCGGCCAGGAGCAGGTTGGCGAAGTCTTGGGCGAGCCTGGCCTCGCCGAGCATCACCGGGATTATGGCGTGGTCCGCCCCGGCCAGGGTGAAGCCGGCCGCGCTCATTTTTTGGCGGAAGAGGCGCGCGTTTTCCCATAGGCGGGCGCGCAGCGAATCCCCTTTCCGTACAAGCTCCAGGGCCTTTATCGAGGCCGCCACGATGGGCGGGGCCAGGGAGTTGGAGAAGAGATAGGGGCGGGAGCGCTGCCTTAACAGGTCGATTACTTCCCGGCGGGCGGCCGTGTAGCCGCCGGAGGCGCCGCCTAGGGCCTTGCCGAAGGTCCCGGTGACGATATCGACTTTCACCCCGTGGTATTCGGGCGTGCCCCGGCCTTTTTCGCCGACTATGCCCACGGCGTGGGAGTCGTCGACCAGGACCAGGGCGTCGTATTTTTCAGCCAGGCGGCTGATGCCGCGGAGGTCCGCGATCACTCCGTCCATTGAAAATACGCCGTCCGTGGCTATCATTATGTTTTTGGCGCCTTCGGCCCGCGCCAGGCTCAGGCGCGCTTCGAGTTCCTCCATATTGTTGTTGGCGTAGCGATACCTTTTCGCCTTGCACAGCCTGATGCCGTCGATGATCGAGGCATGGTTCAAGGCATCGGAAACAATCGCGTCCTCCTCGCTAAGGAGGCACTCGAAGAGGCCGGTGTTGGCGTCGAAGCAGGAAGTGTAAAGAATGGCCCCCTCGAAGCCTAAAAACTCCGCCAAGTCCCGCTCCAGGCGCTTATGGGCGTCCTGGGTTCCGCAGATGAAGCGCACCGAGGCCAGGCCGAAGCCGCGTTGATCCAGGCCCTCTTTGGCGGCTTCTATGAGTTCCGGGCTGTCGGCCAGGCCCAGGTAGTTGTTGGCGCAGAAATTTATGGCCCCCTCCCCCGGCCCCAGGCGTATTTCCGCGGCCTGGGCCGAGGTGATGACCCTTTCCTCCTTGTACAGGCCCTCCGCCCGCATCTCCTCTAACTGAGCCGACAGGCGCTTGTAGAATTCGTCCGGCACGTTTCCTTTTAGCTTTCCAGCTCCTGGCCGAAGGCGAAGAGGGCCCCGTTGGGAACATCGGGGAAGACCAGGGCGCCGTAGGCCAGGGCCTGGCGCTCGACCATCATGTGGGGCCAGGGGCCGAATTCGGCCCCGGCGCTCTTCAAGAAGGCCAGGGCCGTGGGCGTGACCGTTTCCCCCGCCCCCGCCAGGGAGGTCACGACCGCCCCCGGCAGCATCCTCAAAACAGCGGGGGCCGGGGAGGGGAGGAGACCGTGGCGGCAGCGGATGACCCCGTCGCGCAGGGGCAGGGGGCCGCAAACCAGGCGGCCGGGCCCCAGCCGGTCCAGAAGCAGGGCGGCCAAACCTATGTCTAAAAGGCTGTCCAAGGCGCCCACCTCGTGGAAGTGGATATCTTCGGGCGAAAGTCCGTGGACGGCGCCCTCGGTTTCAGCCAAAAGCCGGAAGGTCCTGAGGGCCAGGTTCATGGCCGTTTCCGTAAGGCCGGTCCCGGCCAGGAAGGCCTCGATGTCCGCCAAGGCCCGGTGCTCGTGTTCCTCCGGCAGGTCCACCTCCAGACCCAGGCCGGAAATATGGTTGACCAGCCGCCCGGCGAGGCGGACCCGGCCGGCCAGGCGGTCCAGGTTGAGGATGGTCAGAAGTTCTTCCAGCGGGCCGCCCGCCCCCAGGCCCAGAAGGCCGGCGGCCATCATGTCGCCGGACAGGCCGCTCTGAGGCCGGATGACCAGGACGGACCGGTTCGGAGCGGGGACGGGAGGGGAAGGGGGTGTTTCCATGCCGGCTGGCTTGTCGGAGGCAAACGGCATAAAAGGCCGGGCCTTTATGCCGCTTGCGGGTTTTAAAGCCCCAAGCTGCTGAGGTCTTCCGCCCCCAGGATGCGGTTGATGTCCAGGAGGATCTTGACGCTCTGGCTGACCTTGGCCATGCCGAGAATGTATTCGGTGTTCAGTTCGGCCCCGAAGGCGGGGGGGGCCTCTATTTCATCGGCCTTGATGTTGATTACCTCCGAGACGTAGTCCACCACTATGCCGATGTGCATGGGCTGGTCCGTGCTGGCCAGGCCCACGTCGACCACGATGATGCTGGTGCGCTCGGTGTGCTCTATTTCTTCCATGCCGAACTTGAGGCGCAGATCAACCACGGGAATGACCTTGCCGCGCAGGTTGATGACCCCTTTGACAAAGGTGGGAGTTTGCGGCACGGTGCGGATCGGCATGAGCCCGATGATTTCACGGACGGTCAGAATGCCTATGCCGTATTCTTCCCGGGCCAGGGCGAAAGTTAGGTATTTGCCTTCCAGGGTCTTGCCCAGGCCGGTGACGGGCAGGCTTTGGGAACGGTCGTCGCTCATATGATTCACTCCCGATGGCGGTTTATGGCCTAAAGCCCGATTTCCAGGCCGGGCGGCGGCTTAGGAGAAAACGAAAAATAAACTTATTTTTTTTTATCACAGCCCTCCGGTTATGGCAAGTTCTATTTTCGAGAGGTCGGCTACGTTGACAAGCGTTCAAAAACTGATTATCATCATTATAAAAAGTTATTGGTTTTGCCCCGGACCGATGGCGCTTATTCCAATTCAGGGCGGTGGTCATGGTGGTTTATGATCTCATATGCGCCCTAGGACATTGTTTCGAGGGCTGGTTTGACAACCTGGATGACCTCTCGGCTCAACTGGACGCCCGTCACTTGGTCTGTCCGGTCTGCGGCAATGGGCGGATAAACCGCCGGCCCTCGACCTTCGGCCTGGTCAAGGCCGGACGGGCGGCGGAAAAACAGGTTGAAAGCCAGCCGCCGAATCCGGCCGGGCCCCAGGAAATGCTCCAGAAGTGGGCCGAGTTTTCCCAGCGCCTGGAACGCGAGTTCGACGATGTGGGGCAGCGCTTCGCCGAGGAAGCCCTGAAAATGCACTACGGCGTCGCCGAACGCCGCGGCATTCGGGGGCTGTCCACGGAGACTCAGGAGGAAATGCTGCGCAAGGAGGGGGTTGAATTTTTCAAGGTGCCGCTCCTGGCCCGCAAAAACCATAGCTCGACCAACTAGTTCTACCAACTAGGGGCCTCAAGCGATTTAAAAGCCGGCGGAGCTGGACTTTTATATAGTTTGGCTCTGAAGGCAGGTGATTATTTTCAAAAGACTTTTAGGGCCCCAAACAATGAAGGGGCTCCGTCGGAGGGGGTGAAGTCATCATGAAATCCCGCAATAATTGGCACGTTTTTTGCTCTCTCTCTCTCTCTCTCTCTCTCTCTCTCTCTCTAACTTGCTTATTTTATTCATGAAAACATCC
>Ga0099364_10003049_pt1 | contig 26337 bp, 25 predicted proteins | sample TergutTh196P3_FD_73070 | JGI IMG/M metagenome (GOLD analysis project Ga0099364, IMG submission 73070) | Microcerotermes parvus P3 segment gut microbial communities from Pointe-Noire, Republic of the Congo - Th196 P3 | ecosystem: Host-associated > Arthropoda: Insects > Digestive system > Gut ...
CTCGGCTTTTGGTACGGTAATGTCCAACAGGCGTTTCATTAAAGAAGCGCCGTTTACTTTTTGCGGCTTTGTCAAATCGATATTTTCCGCCCTAAGCCCGTCATTTGCCGAAACGACAAACAACTTTGATGCCCCAAGTGAGGTGGAAACTGCCAGAGCGATTTCATCGCTGGATACATTGTAAGGTTTCCCCGAAGGACTCCAGCCAATGCAGGGGAGTATTGGTATCATGCCCAGATTTAACACTCTGCCAAGTGATTTGGCATATATTTTATCCACAGTGCCTGTGTGTTCCATGTCTATACCGTTAATTACCCCAAGACCCCTAGCCCGCACAAAATTGCCGATTACCGCATCTACCCTGCTGCCGGAAAGGAAGGTCATAAATCGGCTTGCAACGCTGAACGCAGCCATTTCTACAAAGGGGATTGCTTTTGAGGTTGTAACGCGGACTGGAAAATCCTGCGTAGAAATTTCACCGGTAATATTTGCATAAGAAGAATCGATATCGTGTTCATTAAAGACCGCATCGATATTTTCTCTGACTCCGGGAACGATAATTATCTTAAAGCCTGTTTTTGCAAGTAAGGCCAGATCCTTAACAAGACCCGGAAAACATGCTTCTTCTGTTACAGGATAATCTATTTTAAAAACCATTGTAGAGCCTTCAAAACGGTTTTGATAATGGAACGCTTCGCGGATTAGATCTACCTGAGAAGAGAGAATGTCATTCATGAATCAATACTAATATGAAATTCATGATCTTTCCATAGTTTTTTAAAATCTTTTTCCCCTAAAGGTAAATTTTATAATTCCGATACTCTAAGTGAAAAGGGAAAACTCTACAGAGTAACTTTCCTTGCCGGACAGAATTATGCGCCCGTTGGGTTTACATGGTTTTATCCGGGTATCCTCACCCTTCCGGGAACGGTGGGTCGAGGGTTCTACATTTTCCGGTGGAATTCAATTTCCCATCGAAAAATGATATGGCACACGGATATTTGTGTTATATGCAAATATCCAAAAGCGTTTTTACAACGGCATGGAAGCCGCGGCGCATAATCCCGTCAATGACGGGTCGTTTTTAACGGAAGCGCCGGAAAAAGCCAAAGGAGTGAGTATATGATAATCAATCACAACTTAAGTGCAATGTTTGCCGACAGGTCCCTCAAAGTTACCCAGGTGTTCCTGGATAAAAACATGGAAAAATTGTCGAGCGGACTACGCATCAATCGCGCCGGTGATGATGCTTCGGGTCTTGCTGTATCTGAAAAGATGCGGTCGCAAATTCGTGGTTTGAATCAGGCATCAACAAATGCCCAGAATGGTATTTCATTCATTCAGACTACAGAAGGCTACTTACAGGAATCCCAAGACATTCTTCAGCGTCTCCGTGAATTGGCAGTGCAAGCCTCCAACGGTATTTATACCGAAGAGGATCGAATGTACATCCAGGTTGAAGTTTCAGCTTTGGTTGACGAAATCGACAGAATTGCATCACACGCCCAGTTCAACGGTATGAATCTCTTAACAGGCCGCTTCGGCAGGCCCATCGGCGAAAATGTGGTTACCGCCTCTATGTGGCTCCATATCGGTGCTAACATGGATCAGCGTGAACAAGTGTTTATCGGCACAATGACATCTAAGGGTCTTGGTATCCGCAATGTCGGTGACGATACCTTTATTACACTGTCCTCTCCGGACGGTGCCAACCGTGCCATTGGAACTCTCGACAGGGCGTTAAAGATCATCAACAAACAGCGTGCTGATCTCGGCGCCTACCAGAACCGCCTTGAACATGCAGTCCGCGGCCTCGACATTGGAGCAGAAAACTTACAAGCATCAGAGTCCCGCATCCGTGACGCGAACATGGCGAATGAGACAGTGAGTTACACCAAGAACATGATCCTTACACAGTCAGGCACAGCTATGCTGGCACAGGCGAATCAGAGAGGTCAATCGGTTCTTCAGCTTCTGCAATAGTTTTTTTAACTTGCAGACGTTTGACCGCTTTCGGGCGGTCAGACGGCGTCTCTCGGAAAGGCGCCTGACCACTTACTTGTAAGTGGTCAGGTTTCTTTTTTTTTAAAGCCAAGACCGGGAATCGAACCCGGGACCTGCACATTACGAGTGTGCCGCTCTGCCAACTGAGCCATCTTGGCATTAACTTTCAAGCAAAGTGATTATATCAATTAAATAAAGTCAATTCTACTGCGCCTTTTGATCTTATACTCAATAATGTTACAGAGCCGGCGCCGAATACTTGCTCAATTTTTTTGCGGTAGGCAGCCATTGCGTCAAGCGGGATAAAGACTTGAATAGTTCCGGCAAAGCCGCCGCCATGAACTCTGCAAGCCCCGAACAATTTTTGCTTATGTAAAAAATCTTTGGTTAATGCCAATGCAACGCTTACTGCCTGTGTTTCGGGGCGGCTTGAGGAATAAACATTCTGCAAAAGTTTCCATGAGGAATCCCCCGATTCATTTGCCAGATCAAAATAGGCAAACAAAGCTTTCTGTTTTGTTGCGCTTGCAACAGCATTTTCCATTTCTGCAAGGGCGGCGGTCATGGCTGTTACTCTTTCATTTTCGTCAAAAAAATGCAGTGTACGCAACAAAGCTCTGTCCCCGAATGTCTTTCGTATTTCGGCGGTATTTGTCAGAACGGTATCCTTGTCCAATTCTCTTAATACGGATTTACCAAAAAATGCAGCCACTTTTTTCATCTCCGCAGGGATTGAAGCGTAATCTGCGGTTAAATCCGCATGGCTGCCGCCGGTGTTAACTACGCAAAGGGCATATCCTGCGGCAGATAAGTGGTCAAAGTTAATTTGCTGTACTTCGGGCTGCGCTGCATCGGAAAAGTCAATCGCAACAGCGCCGCCAGAAGCGCATGCAATTTGATCCATTAGTCCGCAGGGTTTTCCAAAATAGACATTTTCTGCAAGCTGGCCAATCTGCGCGATTTCCAGAGAGCTGCGTTTTCCTTCACCGTACAGAGAGTCGAAAATGCGCCCAATAAGAACTTCCACTGCCGCCGATGATGACAAACCCGATCCTGGGAGCACTGTTGAAGCGGCGTTAGCTGAAAACCCGCCAACAGCGCTTCCCCTGCGGTTTAGTTCGGCGGCAATTCCCCTGATTAACGCTTCAGTTGTCCCCTCTTCTTCCAGTTTTGGCAGAAGATCCGGCGCACCTGTTGGATCTGTCAAATTAACTTTTACATCGGGAAACCCGTTAGAGCGAAAGAATACGATATGGTCTTTCCGCTTTTGTACGACAGCAACATTGTCCAGTTGAATTGATGCCGCCAGTACTTTTCCACGATTATGGTCTGTATGATTTCCAGCAAGCTCGGTTCTTCCCGGAGCGCTGAACACCCGCAGACCTTCTATTTCGGGAGAGCCGCCCATGTTGTCTTTTGGCATTTTTATTATTAGTTCCCTGTAACGCTGCTTTGCAGATTCAATTTCCTGTTGACCATACAATTCTGAAAAAAGTTCTTTAAAGTTTTCTGAATCGATTTTTTTTAAGAGTTCTTTTTCTTTCATTAATTCCCAGAATTTATTTCATTTTGTCCGGCTTTCAAATAAATGAAAAGATAATCGAAAAACGATAAAACAGAGATAGTAACGGAAATAATAAAAATGACAAGAGCGCCTATTTTAAAATACGGGATTATAAATTCAAAAATAGACAAACGCTGAATACTGACGGTAAGAAGAGCAAAGCCTCCTGCGACGATATAAGAGACAGTTTTTACTTTTCCGCTCATTCTAGCGCCCATAGTGAAGCCTTTTTTTAACATCAGGTTACGGACAAGAAGAATACCAAACTCACGGTATACAACCAGCAGGAAAAGGGTTACGGGTAAAATTCCGTCGACTACAAAGCATAGAAAAAAGGTAACTTGCGTTATTGTATCGGCAAAAGGATCAAAAAGTTTTCCAAAGTCGCTGACTTCGTTAAGTTTGCGCGCCGCTATACCGTCGAGCAGGTCGGTTACCTGCGAAACAGTGAAAATCAGTATAAGTACGGGCACTGTCCAGATCGCGCTGCGGGCAAACAATGACGGAAAAAAATAGGGCAGCATATAAATTATAAAAAACACCGGGGCAATGATCACCCGGAAAAATGTCAATTTATTAGCAAGGCTCATATTTGATTTTGTCCTGTAGGGCGGAATGTGTCAACAGTTAGGGACAGAGCTTGATATCGCTATTTCCCCTTTTTTTCCTTACCTGGTGAGCTTTTTATGTCAACCAGAACAGGAATTAAAGAAAAACCTAGTTCTTTGCGTATTTTGTTCCTTAAATAGGATATATATGCCTCACTGACCGCTCTTGTCCGGGAGGCAAAAAAGATAAATTGCACAGGATTGGCGGATTTTTGTACGGCATATTTTATTTTAAACCTTGTCTGCGGGCCGGACGGCGGAGGATATTCCAATAACCATTTTTCCAACGCTTTATTTAACTGCGCGGTTGTTATAAAAAGATTAAGCTGATTGTACATTTTGACTATCGTACTTATCAATTTATCGATACCGGTCCCGTCTTTTGCACTAATGGGGATAATAGGCGCATATTCCATTTGCCCAAAGAGGAATTGTATCCTCTCTGATACATCTTTGAATGTGTATTTATCTTTAGGCATTTCGTCCCATTTATTTAACGCCATGATAATGCCTTTCCCCTTGTCATGCGCCAGAGCGGCAATTTTTTTATCCTGTTCAGAAAACCCTTCGATTGCATCGATTATTAAAATGACAATATCCGCTTCATTGATGGTTTTAATTGCCCGGTTAACCGAATAGTATTCGATATTTTCGGTAACTTTAGATTTTCGCCGAATCCCGGCTGTGTCAAGAATTACAAATTCTTGAGATTTCCACTTAAAACTGCCCTCGACAGTGTCTCTTGTTGTTCCGGGTATTTCACTAACTATAGAGGCAGAGGTTGAGGTTAACCGGTTTGAAAGAGTGGATTTGCCGGTATTGGGTTTTCCCAGAAGGGCAATGCGTATGATTGAGCTCTGTCCCTCATTTGTTTCTTTTACTTTGGAAAAATCAAGGCGTTTGATGATTTCTTGTTCAAGTTCGCCTACATTATCTCCATGTTCGGCGGAGATCATCAAAATTTTGTCAAATCCAAAAGAAAGAACATTCCAACTGTCCGCTTGCAGCCTGCCGCCTTCGGTTTTATTTACTACTGCAATCAATTTACTGTGATACGGACGTAATAATTTGATTAATTCTTCATCTTCACTTGTTATTTCGCCGGCTTCTAGGATTAGGACAACAAGATCGGCGTTTTTTATCTTTGCAAGAGTTTTTTCGACTACAAGTTTGTCGATATTATCGCAATCCACTAACTTGAAGCCTCCCGTGTCTATGAGGCGCAGAGGTTTTCCGTCGATATAACAATCCGCTTCCACAGGGTCGCGTGTAACGCCGGGGGTTGGATCGGTAATTGCCCTGCGTTTTCGGAGCAGGCGGTTAAACAGTGTGGATTTTCCGACATTGGGACGCCCTGCAAGAACTACCGTTGGGAGGTTTTGGTATTTTATGCCGGCGTACGATTCCATTTTATTTAACTCCGTCTCCCTTTTTAAACATTTTAACAATCGCAAGAAAGTTTTTATCTTTAACAAGGGCAAGCGCCGTTAACCCCAGCAGAATGTAAATGATAGAATTAACAGCAAGAGGAACACCGTAAGAAATAATCCGCCCGTTATTCGCAAAAACACTTAATAAAACCGGAGAAAGAAAGTACACCGGAATAACAGCTAACCCTGAAATAACCAGAATTTTTAGTATATACAATAAAACAGAGTTAAATTCCGAAGCCGGCACAGTGTTAGGTTTTCTTTTTAGGAAAATCAGGAGGAATACTGTGTTTACGAAACTGGCGAGGGACAGAGCTAAAGCAATACCCGCTCCCCGAAATTGCCTGACCAAAATAGCCGCAAAACATATATTAACAGCCATAGAAATTATCCCGGCCAAAGTAGGGGATTTAGTATCACTTTGAGCGTAAAAAGCCGGAGCAAGAATACGGTTTAATGCGATAAAAAAAAGGCCGGGCATGTGGAAAGTAAAAGCAGATAAAGTAAGGCTGACCGATGTTTCATTGAAATTACGGTTTTGGAAGAGGAGGCGGATCAAGCTCTGTCCCTCGATGAGCGCAAAAAACGTAATTGGGATTGTAATTAAAGCAATTATATTTATCGATGAGATTAACCTCTTGTTGTAAATATCCCACTGAGAGGTTTTAGCGTATTCGGTCAGGTTTGGAAGCAGCACTGTCCCTATAGAAACCGCGAATACGCCTAAAATCAATTCCTGAAGTCTAAGTGAATATTGAAGGCTTGATACCACACCTTCTCCGGCTCTCCCTGCCAGAGCTGTAGAGACAAGATCGTTTAGCTGATAAGCTGCCATGCCAATAATTGTCGGGCTGATAAGGCGCAGTACTTTACGAGTACCGGGGTTGTTAAAGGCGCGTTTTAAGCCGGTAACATAAAAGCTCTGTCCCTGTCTTAACACAAAAGGAAGCTGTATTGCCATGCTGAGAAAACCGCCTATTATAACTCCAATAGCCATTGCTCTGGCAGGATTTTCCGTAAAAGGGCTTAATCCGTAAGCGCAGAGAATGGTAACAATATTAAGCAAAATCGGGGCAAACCCCGAGGGGATAAAGATATGAAAACTATTTAGGACTCCCTGAAACAACGCCGCCAGCGAAATAAACCCAAGAAAAGGAAACATAACCCTGGTAAGCAAAACAGTTTCGCTATAATTCTCCACGCCAAACAAACGGACAAGCAATGGAGCGGCAAGTATTCCGCCGGTTACCATTAAAGTTACGAAAAACGTTAAAAAAGTGAAGATACACGATAAAAACTCTTTTGTTTTTTCTTTGTTGTTTTCCAGCAAATATTCTTTGAATACGGGAATAAACGCAACCGAAATAGAACCTTCTGCAAAAAGGCGGCGAAAAAGATTAGGCAGTAAAAAAGCGACAGAAAAGGCGTCAGACAGGGCAGTTGTTCCAAGAAAACTTGCCTTGGTCATTTCCCTAAGCAAGCCAAGAACTCTGGAAACTAATGTCAGCAAAGACAGAGCCGAACCTTTTTTAACCAGCGAAGCAGCTGTTTGGCTGGAATTAGTTGTTTTTTTAGCTCTGTCACCAAACATACACAAGATTATATCTTATATAAGTATTGTTCAATATAAAAAAAACCCAACACCAAATTAAATAGTGTTGGGCTTTGCGTTAAAAGCAGGCTAATTAATAATCCATTCCTCCCATGCCGCCCATTCCGCCGCCCGGCATTGCGGGAGCTTCCTTCTTCTCTGGAATATCCGTAATGGTACATTCGGTTGTAAGGAGCAAGCTGGCGATAGAAGCCGCATTCTGTAATGCGGAGCGGGTTACTTTGGCCGGATCGATAATACCGGATTTCATCATATCTACCCATTCCATTTTTGCGGCGTCAAAACCAGTGCCTTTTTTCTCATTTTTAGCCCTTTCAGCAATAACCGCGCCGTCAAGCCCGGCATTTTCGGCGATCTGGCGGATTGGTTCTTCAAGAGAGCGCTTTACAATCTTAAAGCCAACTTTTTCATCGTCTGTAAGACCGGTAACATCGGCTTTGTCCAGAGACAGAGCTGCCTGAATTAAAGAAATCGCGCCGCCGGGGACAATGCCCTCATCAATAGCGGCACGAGTGGCAGACAAAGCGTCTTCTACACGGTGTTTTTTCTCTTTAAGTTCAACTTCGGTGGCCGCGCCGACATTGATAACCGCTACACCGCCTGCCAATTTAGCAAGCCTTTCCTGGAGTTTTTCACGGTCGTAATCACTTGTGGTATCCTCAATTTGAGCTTTGATCTGAGCGATACGATCCTGAATTTCTTTTTGTTTTCCTGAACCGTTGATAATTGTAGTATTATCTTTATCGATCTTGATAGTCTTGGCCTTGCCCAGCTGGGAAATATCGGTATTTTCAAGTTTAAGGCCGAGTTCTTCGGAAATTACCTCGCCGCCTGTAAGAATTGCGATGTCTTCGAGCATGGCTTTACGGCGATCGCCAAAGCCGGGTGCTTTAACCGCACAAGTGCGTAAAGTTCCCCGCAGGCTGTTTACGACCAAGGTTGAAAGCGCTTCGCCGTCGCAGTCTTCGGCAATTATAAGCAAAGGTTTGCCGCTTTGAGCGATTTTTTCCAGTAAAGGAAGCATATCTTTCATGCTGGAAACTTTCTTATCGTGAATCAAAATATACGCGTCTTCGTATACGCTGGTCATTGTGTCACGGTCTGTAACAAAATAAGCCGAGATATAACCGCGATCAAACTGCATACCTTCTACAAATTCGATAGAAGTATCCATAGTTTTGGATTCTTCGACAGTGATAACCCCGTCTTTACCGACTTTTTCCATTGCATCGGCGATAGTATTGCCAATTTCGACATCATTGTTGGCGGAAACAGAGGCGACATGTGAGATTTCTTCTTTATCTTTGATGTCTTTGGACTGTTTCTTGATTTCATCAACCGCGATTTCTACTGCTTTGTCTATACCCCGCTTGAGTTCAAGGGGAGTCATGCCGGCAGCAACTGTTTTTAAGCCTTCTCTGACCATTGAATAGGCCAAAACTGTGGCAGTTGTAGTGCCGTCTCCAGCCACATCATTGGTTTTTGTGGCTACTTCTTTCAAAAGCTGAGCGCCCATGTTTTCAAAAGGATCAGCAAGTTCAATTTCTTTTGCCACAGAAACACCGTCTTTTGTTACTGTAGGTGCGCCGAATTTCTTGTCCAATAGAACATTCCGCCCTTTGGGACCCAGTGTTACCTTAACTGCCTTGGAGATTTGCTCAACCCCTGACAGCAGCTTACGCCGGGCTTCTTCGTTGAACAACAACTGTTTTGCCATAATATTTTCTCCTCTTTCTTAATTACCGGAACTCACAGAAACAGTATTTCTGCCTGTGAAACCCGGTATTTGCTAATAAATTGTACTCCATAGGAGTTTTGAGTCATAACGATGACCCATACTTTAAAATACCAAATTGCAAGGAAATCGGCAATAGGAAAAATGGGGACAAAGCCAGATTTTTAGCTTTTTGGGGGACAGAGCTTAAAACATTCATTGAAACAACAAGCAAAACAATGTATACTCTTAAATACCAGTGTCCAATAAGGAGTGGTTTAATGAAAAAATGTATATATCCAGCGCTTCTCTTGTTTTTATTGTTCTTATTGATAAGTATTTCCTGCAAATCAACCCCGACCCCGGATACTGCAAGACCGGCGCAAGAGACCGAAAGACCTGTTCAAACACCCCAACCCCCTCAGCCTGTTCAGCCGCCGCAACCGCCGCCGCCTCAGCAGGTTCAGGAAACACCAAGTGAACTCCTGAACAGAATAGAAGAAGCAAGAAGGTGGGGTATTGATTTTGAAAGCCCTGCATATTTCCCGAGTGAGTGGGAAGCTATCGAAGCCCGGTACGCAGCCGCTCGCGAAACACCACAGTCTGCGGAAGAATACAATGCTATCGCCGATGCCTACGAGGATATTTTTAGAAAAACAATCCCGCTTTATGCCCAAGCCAGAGAAGACGAAATAATGGCCGTAAGAAGAGAATTAATCAGTACGGGGTTTACAAGGCATTTCCCGGAATATTTACGAAAAGCAGACGATATCGCTCTTTCTGCCAATAATCTATACGAAGGGGGAATTTATTATCGTGCCCGCGATACCGCCGCCGAGGCATTAAGCGAATACGAAACATTGCTTGCCGGCGCTAAAGTATTTTTAGTCAGACAGGAAATTATCGAACACGGTTTTGTAATTCATGATCCAGAAAATTTTAATAAAGCCGACGAAGAAGGACAAACAGCGCTTGATGAATATGATGCCGGAAATAAAGAAGCGGCTATGGCAAAAGCGCAAGACGCTTTAATTCTTTATAATATTGTATTAGAAACCGGCTGGAGAATGTCTGTGGCTGAATATCGAGCGGCGGCTATTGCAGAAAAAGAACTTGCATTGGAAGAAAAAGCCAATGTCGCTTCCCGTGATCTTTATCAGGGAGCAGATTCTGTTTTTAATCAGGCAGAAAGGCACTTAACATCAAGGAATTACAGAAATGCGGCTCTTTCTTATATTGATTCAAAAGAACGGTTTGCTGCCTCAAGACATGACACAGAGGTAAGACGTCTTAGAGCGCTTGACGCAATAAGGCTTGCTGAAGAAAAGATTGAAGAAAGTAATGAAACAGCTATTGGAGCTGAAAGAATAATTGAAGGAGGTTCAAGATGAGCCGTAAAATTCTATTTGTATTGGTAATATCGATATTTTTTACCGTTTCGGTCTTTGCCCATTCTCCAGAACCGGAAATAAGAATACCAGCTTTTAGGTTTGTTCCGTACTTTGCGGTAACAGTTCCTGGCGAAGAAGATGCATTTATACCTCATGGTATTCATAACAATGAGTTTTTTCTTGAAAGCCTGCGCCTGAACAAACTGGCTATGGAAACTTTTGAATTCGGCGATTATGACGCTTCCACAGGTTTTGCCGAAGAAGCAGTACGTTTCGCTCAACTTTCCGATGAATATGTAGCTGTTCAATTAATTGATGAAGCAAGACGCCTTATAAATTGGGCGGATACCAACAATATCGCAAGCCTGTATCCGAATGAATACACAGAAGGTAAAAGTTATTATGATACTGCCGTTATCGCACACTCAAATGAAAACTGGGTAGAAGCGACTGACTCCGCAATTAAATCCATAGAAATTTTAGCAGCATTGGAAATTGAATCAAGCGGGTCTTCTCAACTGCCGCGACAATACACGGTAAGAACTTGGGAAAGAGAAAGGGATTGTCTTTGGAATATTGCAGGGTATCCCTGGGTTTACGGAGATCCGTATATGTGGCCGGAACTTTATGAAGCCAATAAATCTAAAATACCGGATCCGAATAATCCCGATTTAATTGAACCCGGTATGATAATAGATATTCCCAGTATCAGAGGCGAAGTCCGACAAGGTATGTGGGATTCAAACAGAACGTATCCGAATCAATAAATAAATATCACGCCTTATCTTTCATATACAAAGATAAGGCAGTACCCATAAGCGCGTGAATGTATGGTTCTTTTCCCATGCCCTTAATTGCTTCATCAGTATTGATCAGGACAACTTCTACATATTCATCGATATCCAGGTTTTGCTTTCCGTCCTGGATCAGATTTTCGGCGAGAAAAAAGTGAACTTTATTTGACATTATTGCCGGGTTGGGGCTAAACTCTCCGATTTTTTCGATTTTGCCAGGTTTGTAGCCGGTTTCTTCATGCAGCTCCCTGACGGCTGCTTCTTTTGGGTCTTCTCCGGCTTCCATTACGCCTCCGGGGAACTCCAAACTTAAACATTTTGAACCATGCCGCCATTGCCACACCATGATAAATTGATTATCAATAACGGGTACAACAATAACCCAATCCGCTGCATCGATAACCGTAAAAACTTGAGTTTCGCCTTGATTAGTAGATTGATTAGTTTGATTAGATTGAGGGGATTTACAGTAAGATTCCCAAACAGAAAGTATCTTGCAATCCAAAATTTGCTTGCGCCCTTCCTCTGTCCAAATAAGTTGTTTTTCGTTCATAGAGTTAAAATAACGATATATTTGGTTTTGGTATAGGTACAAGTTGAGCTCTGTCCCCAAAGGGCTTGTCTGTATCGGCCGCTCTGTATAAAATGAACCCAATATTAAATGAAAGCATATCTTGATATCGTCCAAAAAATACTTGATCACGGTTTCCACAAGACCAATCGCACAGGTGTTGACGCCCTCACCATTGCTGGGGCTATGTTTGAACATGACATGGCTCAAGGTTTCCCCCTTTTAACCACAAAAAAAGTACCTTTTCGATTAGTGGCCTCGGAGCTGGAGTTCTTTATTCGGGGTATTACCGATAAAGAGTGGCTTCGGGGACAGAACAACCATATTTGGGACGAATGGTGCAGCCCCGATGTTGTCCCCTACTCAAATGATGAACAGACAAAAGCTAAAATGATGAGTGAACGGGAACTTGGCCCTATTTATGGCTGGCAATGGCGTAATTTTGGCGCGAAGTATACGGCTTATGACACGTCCCCTGAGGGACAGAGCTGCGACCAACTCCAACAAGTGGTTAACACCTTAAAAACCGACCCCGATAACAGGCGTATGATTGTCAGCGCGTGGAATCCCCTGGACCTTTCCCGTATGGCATTACCTCCCTGTCATTATGCTTTTCAGGTAACGGTGATTGACGGGAAACTTAATCTCCTTTGGAATCAACGTTCTGTAGATGTCGCTTTGGGTTTGCCTTTTAACATTGCAAGTTACGGTTGTTTGCTGCACTTGTTGGCAAAAGAAGCGGGTCTTGGCGAAGGCAGGTTAATCGGGTTTCTTGGCGATGTTCACATTTATGTAAACCACCTTGACGCTATTTGCCAGCAGTGTACCCGTCTCCCAAAAGATCTGCCGCGCATTAAAACAGAAAATTTCACCTCGATTTTTGAGTGGCATTACAGCGATACGATTATCGAAGGTTACGATCCTCACTCGGCGATTAAATTTGAGATAGCGGTGTAATATGCAGGAAATAATCATTATAGCCGCAATGGCAGAAAACCGGGTTATCGGTAAAAATAACGCCTTACCCTGGCCGCTCAAAGAAGGAATGGGCAATTTTAAGGAATTAACTCTGGGGTGGCCATGCATCATGGGCAGGAAAACATGGGAATCCCTTCCAAAAAAACCGCTTCCCGGGCGGTTGAATATCGTTATTTCGAGCTCTGTCCCCCAAACCGAGCTCTGTCCCCAAGAAGTCCCAATCCTATCCTCCCTGCAAGCAGCTCTGGAGCGCTGCAAAGGTTATGACAAGGTCTTTATCTGTGGGGGTGAGACAATATACAGGCAAGCTCTGTCCCTCGCGGATAAAATCGAGCTTACCCTAATCCACAAGGAGTACGAAGGCGACACCTTTTTCCCCGAGATCGACCCTGCGTTCTGGACTGTAACAAACACTAAAAATTTTGACACTTTTTCGCTTATCACCTACACTAAAGTAATTCCATAAAGGAGCTGTCATGAAAGGTCCAATTTTGGTTGTACTCGCCGCAGGTATGGGAAGCCGTTACGGCGGGCTAAAACAAATGGATAAAATCGGGAAAAGCGGTGAAGTTTTGCTCGATTTTTCCGTGTACGATGCCATAAAATCGGGTTTTGAAAAAATCGTTTTTATCATTCGCCGCGATATAGAAAAGGATTTTACAGAACAGGTTCTTGCAAGAATGGGGACAGAGGTCAAATACGAACTGGCTTTTCAGGAGGCGGACAGCCTAATTCCCCCCGATATTTTTGCAGCAGCGCAAAAAGCGGGAAGAACCAAACCCTGGGGGACAGGCCATGCCCTGCTTTGCGCTGCGGAAAAAATCGACGCGCCGTTTACGGTGTTAAATGCCGATGACTTTTACGGAAGGGAAGCATTCGCCGTTATGGGAAAATATCTTTGCAGCGGCGAAAACGGCACGCCAGCCATAGTTCCTTACCGGCTTGATAAAACACTGAGCCAACAGGGAACTGTTGCGCGCGGAGTCTGCGAAACCAAAGACGGGTTTCTTACCGGCGTTGACGAGTTGACAGCAATCGAAAAAAAAGACGGCCGTATTTTTAACACGGCTTCGGACGGTTCTGTCCGCGAACTTTCTGCACAAACGCCTGTGTCGATGAATTTTTGGGGATTCCCGCCTGATATTCTGCCGAAGTTACAAAAATACTTTGATGATTTCCTTGTTACTTTTGCCGCAGATATAGAAGGGAATATTAAAAGTGAATGTTTTATCCCTAAAGCGGTTGACCATTTTTTAAAACAAGAAATCATAAAAGTTAAATCCCTTTCCGCCGATTCTGAGTGGTTCGGCGTAACCTACAAGGAAGACAGGGAAGCGGCAATAAAAAAAATTGATGAGCTGATATCTTGCGGTGTATATCCGGCTTCACTTTGGGGGAACTAATGGAAAAACCTATCGTAATATTAATTACGGCAATTTTATCTTTTATGCCTATCTCGGAACTGCGCGGCGCAATTCCTTTTGCAATAGCAAATAATATTCCCTGGTACTGGGCTTTTCTGTTTGCCGTATCATTAAATATTTTAGTTGCTCCGGCATGCTGGATTTTCCTTGCAACCGTACATAAACTGTTTTACGGTACAAGCCCGGAAAAAGGTTTCCGCTGGTATAAGAGCCTTTTTGATCGTTTTGTTGAAAGAGCTCGGAAAAAACTTTCGGCAGGAGTGGAAAAATGGGGCTGGATTGGTATAGCTGTTTTTGTTGGGATTCCTCTGCCGATAACCGGAGCGTGGACAGGAACTTTGGGCGCATGGATTTTGGGTATCAGCAAACGCAAAACCATGCTGGCTGTTACCGTCGGGGTAATAATTTCAGGAATTATTGTTACCTCTGTAGTAATTCTTGGTATCGAAGCATTGAATCTTTTTGTAAAAAAATTGTGATTTTAAAGGAGAATTTACATGGACGCAGGAATTAACCGGGAACAGGCTTGGGAACTGTTCAAAAAGTATAACAAAGATCCCTTTCACCTACAGCATGCCCTGACCCTGGAAGGGGTGATGAAGTGGTTTGCCTGTGAACAAGGGCTGGACTCCGAAAAAGATTTTTGGGCTCTTGTCGGACTGCTTCACGACATCGACTTTGGGGAATATCCGGATCAACATTGTGTTAAAGCGCAGGAGCTATTGCGCGGCGGCGGTGCAAGCGAAGAACTTATCCGCGCTGTATGCAGCCACGGTTACGGCTTAACCGGAGCGGAATATAAACCCGAACACATTATGGAAAAAATACTTTTTGCATCTGATGAATTGACAGGCCTTATTTGGGCGGCTGCAATTATCAGGCCGTCTAAAAGCGTTATGGATATGGAAGTAAAATCGGTAAAAAAGAAATTTAAAACACCCGCATTCGCTGCCGGGTGTTCACGTCAGGTAATAGAAGACGGCGCAGCTCTTCTTGGCTGGGAACTTGATGTTCTTATGGAAAAAACCATTCTTGCCATGAGAAGCTGCGAAGCCGAAGTTAAAGCTGCTCTTGCCTAAAACTTAAGAGCCGAATAACTGACGGGTCAATGCCGGAGAAGAAAACCAAAGGGAAACAGGTTCATTTTGGCGTGTATTAACCTTTAGATAAACATACCCAGAACTCAAATTCCATGAAGTTTCATAAGGCCGCATTTCCCTTGATATCTCGTCAAAAAGAGTCAGAGTTTTATTGGTATAACCGTATGTATCCAAAAGCTCTCTTTGTACTTGGGTGTAGCAGCTCATAAGCTCATCAAGGCTGTGTGTGTTAAAATAGTATGTCCCGCCTTCCAGCCCATTTTGAGAAAAATAGGCGATTAAAAATACCGGATACCCTGAGACAATTAAATTGTCATAAACCAAAGATTGAAGCCCGTTAATTGCATCGACATGTGCCGGATTACCCATTTTTGAGGTAAATTCCTGCATACTTGTCCCCCAAGCAAAATTGTGGAAAAGGACTTCTACATTTTCTTTAGATTCATAAAACTTAGGGTCCCATTGATCATTGGCAAAGATCGTGGGCGCAATTACCAGCGCACAGATAAGAATAATCGACAGCTTTTTCATTTTACCTCCAAAATAAGGCGGTTTTTACACACCTCTGAATCATTATCGGTAAAAATTAAGAATACATTAGCCAGAAGTTGGTATACCAGCGATGAGACTCGAACTCAAACGGCCTTGCGGCCAGGGGATTTTAAGTCCCCAGTGTCTACCATTCCACCACGCTGGCTTATAGGTTAAGATTACTATTTTCAGACATTGTGTGCAAGGTCTGAATTTTGTTCTCCCGTTTGATTGTTGTTTTCTGCCTGCGCTTCGTTCTTGTTATTGCCTGCGGTTACAGTGCGGGCTGTTCCTCCAGATACATAAATTTTGCCGCATTCAGGGCAAATTGATGTCGAAAGGGATACGGACTGGCTTACTACCCTGCGGTCTTCGCGGTCTGCTTTTGCCTGGTCGTTTGATATATGCTCCCGTTCATGCGCCATAACTTTGCCGGCAGACTGTTCGGGGCTGATATGTGTCGGTGTCTGATAGCTGACAGAAGAATCGCTTGATTGATCAACATATCTGCGGTTTTTGCAGGTTTGACACCCTTCAAGCCCCTGTGCAGCCGCGATTTCCTTTGTTTCCCCTGAGGCTTGTACCTTGCTGTTATTGTATGCATCTTTTGCCTGCTGGGATATATCTACAATTACTCCCGGTGCATAGTAATTATTCTGCCCGTCTGCAGGAGCGGAATACCGCTTTGCGGCAGCTTGAAATGTGTCAAAATTATAATTGGGTAATGCACCTTCAATTCTCATAACTTATAATATAAGTATACGCTTTTATTAAAAAATCGTCAAATATGGTTTTCAAATTTCTATCATCTGTACTTTTTTTCTATATAATGATATTCTATTATTATGGGAACAGGATTTTCAACAAGATTCTGCCGCAAGTGTCTGGCTGCTTCTCTTTCTGTCGAACAGATGAATCGTTTCGCTAAAATGACAAACCCCGATTATGATATTCATAAAAGTTTTGGTTTTTCAAAAGGACGGCCTATTGGCGTTCATGATGCAGCCGACCGTATTGTCGCGGATATGGTGCAGGACGGGTATTATATCAATTTTATTGAAACATTGATAAAACTGGATTCCAAAGGATATATGGGAAATCGATTTCCTTTCAGGGGATTAGACGATGTTATCAGCGATGTAATAAATGCAGGGTACAGTTACGATAAAACTACGGGAATGTTTTTTGAAGATCAAAACAAGCATGTAACGCGAAATTGGGGACGCCTTATGGAAGGCGATGAACGAATGATGGCGGTTATGAGACTGGATATTGCAGGAAACTCGGTTCTTGTAAGAAATAACCCAAAACCGCTTGTTGATAAAGCGTTTGGCGATATAAGAAAGATTGTATCAAGAGCGGTTGTTTCCCGGCTCGGACGGCTTTGGATATGGGAAGGCGACGGAGCTTTGGCGGTTTTTATGCTGGGCGATTACAGCCGCCTGGCAATCTTTACCGGAATGGAAATTCTTAACGAAATGTTCATTTTTAATAAGGTAAATAATCCGCTTGATGCTAAAATAAACCTGCGGATTTCCGTTCATTCGGGGTTAATTGCGTATTCGGAAAATGAAACAAAAAATTCAAAGTCAGAAGTTGTGCAGACAGCATTTTCTCTGGAAGCAAAAGCCGCCGTTCCCGGTTCTCTTGTTGTTTCCGAAAGCCTTGCGATGTCGCAGGATCAGGCATTACTTGACATTTTTGGGAATATTAAAAATGTTCCCAATTCCACCGATAAATACCGGATGTATCAGGTAACACAGGAAAAAAATTGACGGAGTAAACATGGGGATTTTCATTTTTACGGAAAAAGAAACGGCTTTAAAAGATATATTTCCCAAGACGGCAAAATTTTCCAATTTGGAAGGGTTACAGGGGCATACACCGCACAGTGATGATATTACCTATATTGATGTATCGGCTTTTGCAGAAGTTGATATAAAAAAAACAGCGGCAAAAGTAAAAAAAAGCTGCGGGAATACGCCGTGGGGGATAATTGATCCTAAAGGGAATATTAAAGATCCTGCGGCTTTATTTTTTGAAGGCGCTTGCGATTATCTGGGAGCGGGAATCCTCAAAGCGCCGGCCGGCAGTATAGATTCTAAACGAATAAAAGATGCAGGTCTTTGGCATAAAAAATTAACAACTGAAAGTACGGAAGCAGAGCCGACGGGTAAACAGGCGGAAGGTACATCTTTTTTAAATTCCGGTATTAAACTGCCGGCTTCTACTCATTTTCCCGGCTGGAAAAAAATGCAGGCCGGAAAGCCTATGCCTTTTTATCTTATGTATTGTTCTTTGCAGGGGAAAGTTCCTTTGGACGACCGGTTGGACGATAAAACAATCGCTCAAATTCATCTGCGTTTTCTTGATCATCTGGAAGATGTATTTGACGAAGGAGAAGGTTTACTGTGGATAAATTCCGGCAAGGATTGTCTTTTTCTTATACCTCCAAAAGTAAAAAGTATAGAGGCTTCGATTAAGTCCGCAATTAATATGATAATATCATCGCCGGTGATTGTACTGGAATCATTTAATTTAAAATTCCCTGCTAATTTTATTTTTGCGCTTCATTACGGCTCTGTAAATTATAAACCGCCGGGAAAAACAGGCACTGTAGTAAGTGAAGCTGTTAATTATGTTTTTCACCTGGGGACAAAAAAAGCTGAACCCGGGCGGCTTACGATTACCGACGGTCTTCCCGATAAAACAATTCCGCAGCCGCTTCATGATTGTTTTGTTCCTGCGGGAAAATATGAAAATCACGATATTTGGCATTCAAAAAAATTCAGTTATTCAAAATCATGGTTTTAAACTTTATTACCTTTCTTAATCGTGGCTGCATAGATACTGTTTATAATTCCAAGAACGGCAGAGAGCGAAAATAAAACTTCTATACCGGTAACTTTCCATATCCAGCCGCCTAATAATGCGATAAAGATACTGAAAATATGATTAACAGAAATTCCTGTAGATAATGTCGCAGTTATTTCTTCCTGATTCGATGCAATATCCTTAACATATACGTTACTCGCCATGCTTGCTATCGAAATAATTTGGTCAAGTATAAAATTCACGCAGACAACAATAAAGGCAATATGGAATGGGAACATTCTGTGAGCGAAGCCATAAAGGAAACATACAAATACCAGAATAATAGTATCTGTTACCATGACAATTTTATACCCGACAATATCGATAAGTTTGCCGATTAAAGGGCTGCAAACCATAACAAAGACAGCGCAAATCGCAAACAAAATCGCGATAACCGAAGGACTTGCACCGTATTCACGGATTAAAACATAAGGCGCAAAGGTTAAAAATATTTGTTTTCGTGAGCCGTAAAAAACTTCCAGCATATAGTATTTATTAAATTTTTTTGCAAAATAAAAACGCTGTCTTGGAGCTTTAAGAGTTGTCTCTTTAAGCGCTGCCGCAACCATAGCTGCTGCGACCATTAACGCTGTTGCGATTCCAAAAACAATTCTGTATCCGATAACATCGGCTCTTGTAAAACCAATTCTGCCAAGAAAGAAAAATACTACTGTTACAATAAGAAAACCTGCAATGTTGCCAAGTTGATTAATAGAAGTGGTTATACCCAATGACGCTCCTGATTTTTCCGGTTTGGCAAGTTCCATTGCAATAGTACTGCGGACAGGCATGATGATATGTTCACCCGTGCTGAAGATTGTCATAAAAAATACAACAAGGACTTTTGTCATAAAAAATTCTACGCTGCTTGTAAGTAAAAGCCCTACAAGCCCCGCAACCATCATAGCAATACCGACTTTGAATATTTTTGAATCTGCAAACTTGTACATTAATGCAAGGATAAATATCAATAAAAGGCCCGGAGATTCGCGGAAAAATTCCACAATGCCGCGTTCAAATTCATCGATTAAAATAATGTCAGAAAGATAGTTGTCTTGAATCCCTCGTTTTAAGCCGAATGCAACCCCAAATAAAATAAGGACGGTTAAAAAACGTCCTACTTTGACATCACTCCGGTAGATGTTGTTTAAAAATTCGGGACGGTATCTTCTTTTTAACTCTGTCATATTAACTCCCTTATAAACGCCGCAGTTTGTGCCGCAGTCTGCGCATCACTTCCGGCAGGTTCAACCCATTTTACATCGGGGATACCCGAGAAAAAAGTAATTTGCCTTTTCGCATAACGGCGGCTATTCTGCGCAACAAGAGCCTGCACCCCGCCGGTATCCTTAGAAAGCCGCCAATTGCCGGGGTTTTCATCATCAACAACAAAAAACTCCCTGTAACCGATTGCACGAAGACCCGGATCATTTGGCGTGTATCCCGCTTCGTAGAGAGAATGTACTTCGCCGGCAAGCCCTTGCCTGAACATCTGCTCACAGCGCAGGTTTATGCGGCGGTAAAGTTCTTCTCTTGGGCGGGAAATGCCAATGACGGTAAAGCGGAAACAACTTCGCGGCTGAGCGGACGATGTTTCAAACGATGACAGCGGCCGCCCCGATGATCGATATACCTCAAGTGCACGCGTAAGGCGGTACTCGTCGTTCAGGTGGATACGTCCTGCGCTTACGGGGTCTGCTGCGGCAAGTTCTTCCATGAGGGCGGCAGCGCCTTTTTCTTTTAGTTCATGGTTCAGGGCGGCGCGTGTTTTTTCGCAGGAAGGGGGCGCTTCACTTAAACCCATGATAAAGTTTTTAAGATAAAACCCCGTGCCGCCAGAAACAACAGGCAATTTGCCGCGGTCTGCGATCTCCCTGCATTTTTCATCTGCAAGGCGGACAAAGTCTCCGGCATTGAACTGCTGCGAAGGGTCGCAAATATCGATTAAATGGTGGGGAAGGCGTTCCATTTCCTGTGCAGAAGGTTTTGCCGTCCCGATATTCATACCCCGATATACCTGCATTGAATCGGCGGAAACCACTTCTGCCTGAGAAGAATTAAAAAGTTCAAGGAGTATACCGGTTTTTCCCGAAGCGGTCGGTCCAAATAGGACTAAAACCGGAGTAAAAGCGGCATTCAAGGGGTTTTATTCAGCTTCAATGCTGAACTGGACTTCTTTTGTAAAAACCTGACGGGCTGCCAGAGCGACCATTTTGCCGTTGTAGTATTCTTTTTCGTCCTTTTCCAGCACTGTGGAAAGCTGATGAGCCCTGCGCGAAGACGCTGTGGTAATCTCGTACATATTTTCATCGTATTCGATGAGGTCTTTTAATGGAAACAACATAATATCAAATTATAGCGAATATTGAATTTTTTGTCGATAGGTCATATAGTAGAATCAGTTATATGGAACAAACAGAATCCAATCAAGCCTTCTCATGTTTTAGCCGTAATCTTTCCTGGATCGATTTTAACGAACGCGTCTTAAAAGAAGGGCTGCGCAAAGATCTGCCCTTGCTGGAAAGGCTGCGTTTTTTGTCGATTGTATCATCAAATTTTGATGAATTTTTCATGGTTCGAGTTGCGGCGGTAAAAAGGCGGCTGAATTCCGACATGGCAGGGTTTGCCGTTGATCCTTCCGGCATAACGGCGGAACATCAGCTTAAAGCCATTTGTGAAAAAGTCCATGCCATTTTTGATAAACAGTACGAATGTATACGCAGCGATATTTTTCCCGGTCTTGCAAAAAACGGATTGTCGTTTCTGCGCCCCGATTCATGTTCTGTTCCCCAGCTTGATTTTTTAGATTCGTATTTTCTCGGGCAAGTTTATCCCGTTCTGACTCCTCTGAGGCTTAAAGATGATGAACCTCTGCCGTTTATCGAAAGCCGGTCTTTGCATACCGCCTTTATCCTTGAACCTGAAAATATCGATCCTAACGCAGGTAATGCAGAAGAATTAAAAGTTATAGTGCCTTTGCCTTCTGTACTGGACAGAGTCATCTGGCTTCCTTCGGAAGCACAGTTTCCAACGGAAACACGGCTTCCTGTTCAGGATAATATGTCAACTAACGAACAAGAAGAAAAAGACCTTCAACTTGTTTTGCTGGAAGATGTCATTGTTACTTGGGGTGCGTATCTTTTCCCGGGTTTCCGCATAAAAGAAAGTATGTTATTCAAAATAAACCGCGATGCAGTTTATTCGGTAGACGAACAGCGCGATGAAGATTTTGTCGAAGCAATGGTAGAAATCCTAGAAGGACGTGGAGTATCCGACGCTATTCAAATGGTTTATTCTCCGGGAAGCGTCAGGCTGCGTGATGAACTGGCTCGTCGTTTTTCTCTGGAAGCCGATTATCTTTACGAAGTAAACGGCCCGATCAATCCGATAGATTTAATGGGGCTTGCAGGCGTAGCAGGTTTGGAAGATTTAACCGAAAAACCCTGGAAGATACGTCATTCAATTGAGTTTAACGAAGAAGAACCTATTTGGGACAGAATCAGCCACAGCGATGTTATACTGCATTTGCCATACCAGTCTTTTGACCCTGTCGTGCGGTTTTTTCAGGAAGCGGCAAATGATCCTCAGGTTATGTCGATAAAAACCGCGCTTTACAGAACAGGAGGCGCAATTCCGGGAAGCGGAATGCAGTCCGGCTCATCGGCATATTCGCCTGTGGTTAGGGCTCTGGAACAGGCTGCGTTAAACGGAAAGCACGTAACGGCAGTTGTAGAGCTTAAGGCGCGCTTTGACGAGGAGCGAAATATTTCCTGGGCAAACAGGCTGGAAAAAGCGGGGGTTATTGTCGTTTACGGGCTTTCTAACCTTAAAGTACATTCAAAAGTTTCTATGGTAATGCGCCGCGAAAACGAACGCATAAAGCGTTATGTGCATTTATCTACGGGCAACTACAATGACAGAACGGCAAGGTACTACGAAGACCTTTGCCTTTTTACCTGCCGCGAAGACATAGCCTACGATGCGGGTCTGCTTTTTAATATGTTAACAGGATATTCCGCCGTACAGCAAATGGTAAAATTGACAATTGCGCCTTCCGGCCTTAAACGCCGTTTTTTGGAACTTATAGAAAGAGAGACAACAAGATCAAAACATCAGTATCCGGGAAAGATAATGGCAAAAATGAATTCTCTTACAGATGTTGATGTAATAAAAGCCCTGTACGAAGCATCCAAAGCAGGCGTAAAAATCTCTTTATGCGTACGCGGCATCTGTACGTTAATCCCCGGAATCCCCGATGTATCGGATAATATCCATGTAATCAGCGTTATCGACCACTACCTAGAACATTCGCGGATTTATTACTTTGCAAACGGAGGAGCGGAAGAACTGTATCTGTCCAGCGCCGACTGGATGCCGCGCAACCTTGAACGCCGCGTAGAATTGATGTTCCCCATTCAGGATGAAAAATTGCGCATGGAGTTACGCGACATTCTTTTTGACTATTTCCGCGATAATTGTCAGGCTTCTGTTCTTGATTCAAGCGGGGTATGGACGCGCCTGTCTCCCGCAGAAGGAGAAAAACCGTTCCGTGTTCAGAAAGAAATGCATTCGCGCGCAACAAGAGCCGGCAGCAAGGACGGCCCTGTAAAATTAGAGTATACAGTCCGCCGCAGTCCGCCGGCGGATAGATAAAATTTTTAGTTAGGAGTAAATTATGTTTCCGTTTATCTTCGACGAATATTATTTATTATTGGTCGTCCCTACCTTTATTCTTTCGCTTTGGGCGCAGATAAAGGTAAAATCAACATTTGCAAAATATTCTAAAATTTCCTGTTCGCGTAAAATAACAGGAAAGGATGCAGCTGATCTGCTTTTAAGAACAAACAGAATTGGTAATGTACGGATCGAAGGGGTAAGAGGCTCTCTTACAGATCATTATGATCCTTCCAAAAAAGTTATACGGCTTTCTGAGCCGGTGTTCGCCTCCCCTTCCATTGCGGCGGTTGGTGTTGCCGCGCATGAGGCAGGACATGCGATTCAGCACGCAATTTCCTGGGGGCCTCTTGGTTTACGAAGCGGTCTTGTTCCAATTGCCAATATCGGCTCAAGATTTGGGCCGTGGATAGCAATAATGGGGCTTATGTTTTCTTACCCGATTTTAATCAATATTGGAATTTTGCTTTTCAGCGGCGCTGTGCTTTTTTACTTGATCACCTTGCCTGTAGAGTTTAATGCTTCAAGCCGCGCCATTGCCATTTTGCGTGCAAACAATGTTTTAAGTGAAAGTGAGCTTAAAGGCGTAAAAAAAGTTTTAACGGCGGCGGCGTTAACCTATGTGGCTTCTGCACTTTCGGCTATGATGAGTTTACTGCGTCTTATTTTGTTATAACGCAGACGTCGATAGCGCCCTTGTAGAAACAATATCGATCCCCTCGTTTTTCCAGTTGGAGATGACAACATCGCCTACTTTAACAGGAAGGGTAACTTTTGCTTTGTAAATGTCGTTTAACAGGGCAGAAATCTTTTCCTTTGGGCAAGGTAAAGAGGTTTTTACCGGAACACGTCTTATAAAACCCTGTGTCTCACCGTCGATACTGCATGTGGCCGTTACAGTACGTTTTGGCGAACGGATTTCTTCCTGCGCATAAACCACTCCGCGCTGGCATTTGTTTCCGGTAACGGATAGTTCTGCGCCGTTCTCTTCGATATTAAGTGAACAGCCAATTGGGCAAACGATACAAGTTAGTTCTTTCATTATTACCTCTAGCTAATGCTAAATTCTAAAACAGAATTGGAATTTATCTCCATGCCTTCAAAATCTTTTGGGCCGAGCTTTAAACTGATCATTTCCGAAGGCTGAACATGACGTTCTTTTTTGCTGCGAATTACGCGGTTATCAAGGCGAAGTTCAAGTACGGCATCGCTTTTTACAATCATGGAACGAAGGTAAATAATATTTTCCCGTTCCGGCGTTATACGCACCGGGTTCACATAACGCACATTAGAAGCCGCTTTAGTTCGTATCTGCATACCGGGGTGTTCTCCGCGCAGCCACTGTACCGCATAACGCCCTGCGCGGCGGCTTTCTTCGCATACCCAGTCTACAAGGTCATGAACATGAAGCACATTCCCGCAGGCAAAAACTCCGTCCATGTTGGTCATTAAAAATGAATCAACTTCCGGGCCATTGGTAGCATTGTTAATTTCCACGCCTGCGGTTTTGGAAAGTTCGTTTTCGGGTACAAGCCCTACAGACAGCAGCACCGTGTCGCAGTCTATTCTAAAACTTTTTTCCAGTTGAGGAACGCCGTTTTCTATCGGAGTAACTTCGATTCCTTCTACACGGTCATTGCCAAAAATGCTGGTCGTCTGCGAAGACAAGTACAATGGAATATCAAAATCTTTAAGACACTGAACAATGTTACGCGTAAGCCCCGCGGGGTATGGCATGATTTCTACCACCGCTTTTACCTTGCAGCCCACCCAGCTCATGCGTCGCGCCATGATAAGCCCGATATCGCCTGAACCGATAACTACAACTTCTTTTCCCGGTATGTATCCTTCGATATTTACAAGGCGCTGTGCGAGTCCTGCTGTAAAAACACCCGCAGGGCGCGAACCGGGTATGCGTATATTGCCGCGGTTGCGTTCACGGCAGCCCATTGCGAGTACTACTGCGCGGCTTTGAATCCGCATTGCGCCGTTAGGTGAAACACAAAAAAGTTCCCTTGAGGGGGTAAATTGCGTAACGGTGGTGTTAAGGTAAACTGCTATTTTTGATTTTATTACACGTTCAATAAAACGCTCGGCAAACTCAGGGCCGGTAAGCTCTTGCGAAAATTCAAAAAGGCCAAAACCGTTGTGGATACACTGCATGAGTATTCCGCCAAGATGATCTTCTCTTTCTATAATAGCGCAGGAAAAACCTTCTGATTCCAACTCCAGCGCTGCCGCCATTCCCGCCGCGCCGCCGCCGATAACTACTGCATCGTATTGTAATTCTTTCATAATGCAGCCTCCAGCACTCGGCTTTTTCCGCCATGTTTTGTTATCTCATTCCACGACAAACCAGTTTCTCTCATTATTATCTTGATGATCTTGTATGTACAAAAACCGCCCTGACAGCGTCCCATTTGTGTACGGGTAAAATATTTAATTCCGTCCAAAGTAGTATGTCCCAATTTTATCGCCTGGATAATTTCCGCTTCGCTGACATTTTCACAGCGGCAGACAATGTTGCCCCACGCAGGATCTTTTGCGATAAGGGTATCAAGTTCGTTAAAGTTCAATTCTCTTGCCAAAGGACGATCTTCGACATAAGGATTCCAGCCGGGTTTTTCTGTCAGTTGAAGCCCCATTTGCAGCAAAATATTTTTTACATATTCGCCGATTGCAGGGGCCGCTGTAAGCCCCGGGCTTTGAATGCCCGCTACCTGCACAAAAGCAGGTGCTTTCGCAGACGCTTCTATATAAAAGTCTTCGCCTGTCTGACTGCTACTTACAGGGTAAGCAGCCAGATCCAGACTTGGTCTAAGACCGGCAAAAGAAGTAATCACATCATTTTGACTGACCGAGGGTATCATCATCTTTGCATTGACAAGTATTTGTTCCTGCCGTTTAAAAGTAGTGGCAATATCATCTTTGTCATCGGTTAAATCTGCGGAAGGGCCGACAAGCGCTGTCCCTTCCAAGGTTGGAATGATTAACATTCCCTTAGAAACAGGAGTAGGAACGGGAAAAACCACCTTAGAAGGGCAGGCCTTGGTCAGCCTGTCCAAAAG
>Ga0099364_10003050_pt1 | contig 26336 bp, 24 predicted proteins | sample TergutTh196P3_FD_73070 | JGI IMG/M metagenome (GOLD analysis project Ga0099364, IMG submission 73070) | Microcerotermes parvus P3 segment gut microbial communities from Pointe-Noire, Republic of the Congo - Th196 P3 | ecosystem: Host-associated > Arthropoda: Insects > Digestive system > Gut ...
TTTAAAAGCCGTATTTCATTGCCGTTGATAGCATTCCACTCACCGGCTCTGTAGGCATAATTATCGGACTGCATTGCAGGGTCTCTTGTAGATTCGGTTATTAATACAGAATAAATATCAGGTTTTTTCCTGATAAAAAGATGAAATCCTCCGTCTGGACGAAGTTCAAGACGTAAATCCTGCGTAGTTATGGTTAAATCCTGCGCATAAAGAGAAAAGCAAACGGTGGAAATCATAATCAAAAATGCTAACTTTTTCATTAATTACTGTGATTATCGGCATAAATGTGAGGCATAATAAGCGGCGTTTTCCTTGAAAAGATTATTTCCATGAGTGTCGATGCTTACAATCAATGGTCCAAAACAGGATGTTTTCATAACCCAGATACATTCCGCCATTCCAAGTTCCGGCCAAAAAACATTTTCGATTTTTTCTATTTGACTTGCACCTAAAACTGCGCAGCCTCCGGGATAAATGCAGTGAATCGCTTTATGTTTAAGGCAAGCGTCAGTTGTACTGTCTCCCATCCCGCCTTTTCCAATCATGATTTTAACTCCAGTCTTTTTTATAAAGTTAGCCGCCCATTTTTCTAGACGTATAGATGAGGTTGGTCCTATAGAAACAATTTCGTATCTTGCCTGCGCTTCTCTTACAATTGGTCCCGCATGATAAATTGCCATTCCGTTTAAATCTACTGGAGGAAAAAGCACTTCTTTTACAATCCTATGGTGTACCTCGTCTCTTCCTGTAAAAAGGATCCCAGAAAGATAAATTACATCGCCAATTTTTAAATTAATTATATCTTCGTCGCATAATGGAAGCTTAACGATGTTTTTCATAAAACGGCTCCATTAAAGGACGGTATCTCATATTCAAAATCATTAACAGAATTTATTTTAATTTTGATTATTGCCCTGCGAAACATATAACACGAAATATTTACTGCGCATGCAATTGTTGCGGTATGTCTTGCAGAAGATTCGATATGTACGCCCATAACCGCCTGATTTCCCCGCAGTCCCTGTGCACCCATCCCTAAGTTATTAAGCCCTGACATTATCCGTTTTTCAAGTTCTGCTCCCTGCGGATGATGATGCTCTGTGCCGAAAATACGCAAAAGCGCTTTTTTGGATAAAACCGCTGCATTTTCGATATTGTGTCCAAGACCGACTCCTACAATCAGGGGAGGGCAGGCATTTATACCCGGACCGTAAACAGCATCAAATATAAATGGAATGATTGCCTCAAGCCCGTCTGAGGGTTTAAATACTTTTGCATGACCCGGAAGGCTGCATCCTGCACCGGAAAAATAAAGGGTAATTTCCATTTCAGAAGAATCACCTGTTATTTCCCAGTCTATCCAGGGCGAGCGTTCCGCAATATTATCTTTTATAATTTTTTCTTCAAAAAAATTTACGGCATTGGGGCGCAGGGGAACGCTTGATGTTGCACGGCGGACTGCTTCTTCCAAAACAAAAGATGTGATACTTAAATAAGGAAAGGCAGAACCGGTTTTTACAAAAAACTGAAGCATACCCGTATCCTGGCAGCTTGGCCGTTCAAGTTCCTCTGCCATTTTTAAATTTTTAAAATAACTGTCGTAGATTGCCTGCTGCAAAGGCGAATCTTCCGCCTTGCGCATTTCTTTTAGACGAGCCATCACATCGTCACTAAGCCTGATTGCAGCCAATTTTATAAATTTTTCTATTATGGTGATGAACTGCTCTACAGCGGAAACTTTTTCTCGTGTATTTTTATCTATATCTAACACACTTTTCCTTATACGAGCGGCGTTTCCACAGAAGAAACACAGGATTAGAATTATTAGGAAACTTCAGTTTTTAAAAGTTTTCGTTCCCAATTATTGCTTCCTATGTTTCCTTCTGCGGATTGCGTCTTTTACGCCTTTGTTTTTTTCCTTGTCGGCGGCTTGACCGGCGCTGCTTTATTTTTAGGCGATGATGTTTTTGCTTTAACTTTACCGGATTCAGGCACCGGGAGTTTTATTCCTTTTTTTTCCATTTCTTTAAGTGAGCGGACAAAAACAGGAAGACCATAGAGTTTTACAAACCCTTTTGCGTCTGCATGACTGAATAAATCATCGGCTGTAAAATTTGCAAGACTGTCGTTGTAAAGAGAGGATGGCGACACCGTTCCTGCGGAAGTTATCGAACCTTTGTAAAGTTTAAGTTTTACTTTTCCGCTGACAGATGATTGCGTGCTGTCTGTAAAAGCGCATAATGCTTCGCGTAACGGCGTGAACCACTGTCCCCCATAAATTAATTCAGCCAACTTTAATGAAACCTGCTGTTTATAAGAATAGGTCTGCCTGTCAAGACAAATATGCTCAAGCTCATGATGCGCAAAGTACAAAATGCTTCCGCCGGGAGTCTCATAAACGCCGCGGCTCTTCATTCCAACGACGCGGTTTTCTACAAGGTCGGTAATGCCAATGCCGTTAGCGCCGCCAATTTTATTAAGCGCGGCTAAAAGAGCAGCTCCTTCCATTTTTTTTCCGTTAAGTGCAACAGGAATACCTTTTTCAAATTCAATTTCTATATACTGCGGTTTGTTAGGTGCTTTTTCAGGAGGCACTGCCCAGGCAAGCATTTTTTTAAATGCGGGCTCATTTGCCGGGTCTTCAAGCTCAAGCCCTTCATGGGAAATATGCCAAATATTTTCATCCACGCTGTAGGAATTTTTCTTTTTTACAGGAACAGGCAGTTTCCGTCTGTTAAGGTATCGAATTAAATCTTCACGGCTTTTAAATTTCCATTTATCTAATCTCCACGGAGCAATAATTTCCAAATCCGGAGCAAGCGCAATAATGCCAAGATCAAATCGAACCTGATCATTTCCCTTGCCTGTAGCGCCATGAGCCACCGCTGTTGCTCTTTCTTTGCGCGCAATATCAACAAGAACTTTTGCAATTAAGGGCCTTGCAGTTGCAGTGCCAAGAAGATACTTGTCCTCATAAACGGCTCCGGCTTTCAGCGCAGGCCAGCAGTATTCTTCTATATACTCTTTTTTAACATCGATAACATGGCAGGCGGATGCGCCGGTAACCATTGCTCGTTTTGAAATTTCTTTCCAGTTAGCTGTCTGGCCAACATCGACGCAGACCGCAATAACTTCACAGTCCTGAGTCTCCTTATTTTCTTTTAGCCAAGGAATAATTGCCGTAGTGTCCAAACCGCCTGAATAGGCAAGTACGATTTTCTTTTTCATTTGTTAAGCTCCTTATTGATAATATCAAAATTTGGCGTTTTTAGACAAGATAAAATGCCGATAATCTATTATAAACAATGAAAAAGACCCAAAAACGGCCTGTTGCAAGGAAAAAAACAGCAAAAACTCCCAGGAAACGCTCAAATGGAAAGACCGATGCAATACGGGCTTTTCAGCTTGTTTGCGCGCTTATTGCAGTATCAATCTGTATCTCTTTTGTTATAATCATAGTTTATAATAATTCACAAAAGCCGTCTAATGAAGATGGGTTAATTGCCGTTGAAGAAATGGAGTCTTTTCCGGAGGTAAGAACTCCCGAGCCTTCTCCTGCAAGGATTGAAACCGCAGTTCCTGCGCCTGTTGTTCCTGCTCCTGCTCCTGAGCCGGTATCGGCACCGATAACAATAGCAACTCCAACTGTTCCAACTCCTGTACCCGTACTTCCAACAACAACCGCAAGACGAACAACTGAAAACATGGGCTCTCTTGCTTTTGTAATTGATGATGCAGGAAACAATCTGCGGGAACTGGAACCGTTTTTACGAATAGAAGGTCCATTAACAATCGCGGTTTTGCCGGGGCTTCCTAATTCAGCAGAAGCCGCGCGCCGTATCAGGGCTAGCGGAAAAGAGGTGATACTGCATCAGCCAATGGAAGCGGTAGGCGGACAAAATCCCGGACCGGGAGCAATTTATTCAAACATGAACGCCGAGCAGATAAGATCGATACTTGCTAAAAATATCGATGAAGTTGGCCCTGTTGTCGGAATAAATAATCATCAAGGTTCAAAAATTACAATGAACAGGGAAATAATGGAAATAATTCTTGCATTTTGTGCGGAGAACAATATTTATTTTCTAGATTCACGAACAACAGCCGAAACCGCCGCTCCTGCCGCCGCTCGCCGTCTTGGAATGAAAATTGCAGAAAGGGATATTTTCCTTGATAACGAACAAGATAAAGAAAGTATGATGCGATTTTTAACAAGCGGTCTTACAAGAGCGCAAAGAAACGGAAACGCCATAATGATAGGCCACACATGGTCACCCGCCCTGGCTCCGCTTCTAGCCGAGCAGTACCCTAGATTGATAATTGAAGGTTATACGATTAAGACTGTAGGCGAGATGTTGAAGTAAAACGGGGTCAATGCGTGATCCCTGCTAGAAAATGCCCTTAAAACAACATATACTTAAATCAATATGAAAGTTCTTGGCATTGAAACTTCCTGCGACGAATGTTCCGCCGCTGTAGTTGAAGACGGAAAAAAAATTCTCTCCAATGTAATAGCCACGCAAATTCCTTTTCACGCCCAATGGAGCGGAGTAGTGCCGGAAATTGCAAGCCGAAAACATACAGAATGGATTTACACCGTTGTAAAAGAAGCTCTAGACAAGGCAGAGTTGGAAGTGAATAATATCGATGCAATAGCAGTAACCAACCGCCCCGGTCTTTTTGGCTCCCTTCTTGTCGGCCTAAATTTTGCCAAAGCTTTCTCATGGGCGCGCAACATTCCTTTCATCGCAGTAGATCACATGTTGGCGCACCTATACGCCCCCTTCCTAGAAAATGTAGAACACGCCAATCCTTCAAACAACAAACCTACTCCCTACTCCCCACTCCCCACTCCCTACACAAAATACCCTTTTTTAGGCCTGCTTGTTTCCGGCGGACACACAATAATTTGTAAAGCCAATAATTTTGATGATATCGAGGTAATGGGAACCACCATTGATGATGCAGTCGGAGAAGCTTTTGACAAAGTTGCAAAATTTTACGGTTTTGGGTATCCCGGCGGCGCGGTCATTGACAAAATGGCGCATAACGGAGACAATGATGCGTTTAGGTTTACGCTTCCGTCTTTACATAAAGGACAGCACCGTTATGATGTATCTTATTCAGGCATAAAAACCGCCGCAACAAGCCAGCTTGAAATGTTCCGTGTAAAGAAAGAGACAACCAATGAAGATATAGCCGCATCTTTTCAAAAAACTGCGATAGATATTTTGCTTAGGGCTTTATTAAACGCCGCAGAAGATACAGGGCTGACTAATATAGTCGCCGGCGGAGGTGTCGCCGCTAACAGTTATTTACGCGCCCGTCTTGCAGAGCAGACACATCTTAAGTGTGTTTTTCCCCCTTTGGAACTCTGCGGCGACAACGGCGCTATGATAGCAGGAATAGGGTATCATTATTTAATGAGGGGGGATCGCTCTGAATTGGATGTTGCCGCCCTGTCACGGGTAACAGGCTTTAAAAAGAGGTACCCATGATTGAAATTAGGAATATTACTAAAACATATCAAGGCAGTAATAAAAAAGCCAATGACAATATATCTTTGCAAATTAACAAAGGGGAAATCTTATGCATAGCCGGGGAAAATGGGGCAGGAAAAACAACCCTAATGAAAATCCTCATGGGGCTGGAAAAACCGGATTCAGGGGAAATCATTAAAAATGAAAAAACAACAATAAGCATGGTTCACCAGCATTTTATGGTTTTTCCTGAATACACTGCCGCTCAAAATATAGTGTTTGGAAATCCGCCTGTAAAATTTAAGTTTTTTTTGGATAATAAAAAAGCCAATACAGAAGCTCAAAAAATAATAGATAAAAATAATTTTTCCATAAACAGCACGCAAAAAGCAAAAGATTTAACACTTGGCCAAATACAGCAAGTAGAAATTTGCCGTGCACTCTATCAAAACGCAAATCTAATCATCCTTGACGAACCCACCTCAATCCTAACCGAACAAGAAACAGAAAGCCTATTCAATACAATAAAACAGTTAGCCGCCAACGGCAAATCCATAATCTTCATAACCCACAAACTCCCCGAAATATTTAAAATCTCCAACAGAGCAGCAGTATTAAAACAAGGCTCCCTAGTTGGCATCCTGGAAAATAAAAACATTAATGAGATCGAACTAAAAAAAATAATGCTAGAAAATGAAAATATAAAACCCTCTGTGTCCTCTCCTGACTACTTACAAGTAGTCAGGTCTGTGGTTAAAAATTCTTCAAACCCCGTAATAAAATTCCAAAATGTAACAATAACCCGAAAACCCCAAACCCTCCCTCTATTAGACAACATCTCCTTCACTGTTCATTCAGGGGAAATCCTAGGCTTCACCGGTACAGGCGGCAACGGCTTAGGCGTAATAGAAGCAGTCCTTGGCGGTTTTTTGCACCCCTCGCAGGGAAGGGTTTTGCACAGAGACAAAGATATATCCCGTTTTAATATCCGCAAACTTAGAAAAAACGGTCTAGCCTTTGTTCCTGCGGACAGAAAACTATACGGCAGTGCAGACAAGTCAACAATCGAAGAAAACATAATCATCAATTGCCGTGATAATTTTTACAAAAACGGCTTTTTAAATAAAAAAGAATCACTGAAATTTTCCCAAAAACTTATGAAGAAATACAATATTCACGGAGACATAGGAAAAAACGCCTCTACATTAAGCGGCGGCAATTTACAAAAACTAATTTTAGCCCGGGAAATAAACAATTTAAAGGATTATATAGTATTTTCAGAACCAACATGGGGCTTGGATATAGCCTCCGCTGACTTTATAATGAAAGAAATAGTAAAATTAAGAGACAGAGGAGCGGCTGTTATTTTAATATCAACCAATTCTGAGGAAGTTTACGCACTTGCAGACAGGGTAATTGTAATGGAAAAAGGGAGGATAGCAGGCAGCTAGAGTGAATATGCCAAAAATGATGCAAGCAGGCGGTTGGCAGCGGGGGCAGTGGAAGCTTAGGAAGAATTCACCTACAGAGCCCACCAGCATAAATGCTGGTAGTTTATTCGAGCAGATTTACGAGCGTTTCTTCGCCGGTCTCTTCCGGCGAGGAATTCCTAATATGCTTCCACTGCCACCGCTGCCAACCGCCTGCTTTTAACAATTAGCGCTATAATGAATTTGTAACATGGAGAAAAAATGAAAATTAAAATAGACATACTCCTAATCCCTCTAATCGCTGTTGCGGTTTTGTTTGTTTTAATTTTTATATTAAGCGATACTCCGTTAGAATCGCTTTATTATTTTTTCATAGGACCGTTTAGAAATATTCATAGTTTTGGGAATATGTTGAATGCCGCCATTCCCCTTATTCTAGGCGGATTAGGCATATCAATAGCTATGAAAGCAGGGCACTTAAATTTAGGCGGAGAAGGACAGATATACCTTGGCGCTTTTGTTACAACCGCCGCTTGTCTTTCATTATCCAGGCTTGGCATATTTGGTGCGTTTATTGCCTTGTTTTTTGGAATGTCCGCATCCGGTGCAATGGCGGCAGTAAGCGGTATTTGTAAAGCAAGATGGAAAACAAATGAGCTTATTACCTCTTTTTTGCTTTCCGCCGCGGTTATTCCCATTGTTAATTATCTTGTATCAGGTCCTTTTCTTGATCCGCAAACTTCGCTTATATCAACAAAAAAAATAGCGGAAAATATGAGACTGCCTCTTATTTTAAAACCTTCCGTTTTAAGTGCGGGGATTTTTATTGCCCTTGCCGCCGCCGTCTTGGTTTACTTTTTTGTTACGAAGACAAAACTCGGTTACGAGTTTAGAATGGCAGGTAACAATGAGTTTTTTGCCCGTTACGGAGGAATCAATACAAAGATTAATACGGTAATTTCCCTTGCAATTTCAGGAGGCTTTTACGGTCTTGCAGGCTCCATTGCGGTTTTAGGAACGCATTACTCTGTCATTAAAGAATTTTCTACAGGGTTGGGGTGGAACGCTCTTGCCGTTGCATTAATTGCAGGCTTTAATCCGATTGGAGTTATCCCTGCCGCCCTCTTTTTTGCGTGGATAAATGCAGGCGCTAGAATTTCCATGCAAAATACCGGGCTTTCGTCCGAAGTTGCTCTAATTGTACAGGCGGTTATTTTTCTTTTATCCACAAGCATAATATTAAAAAAACAATTTGCAAAAAAGGAGGCGGTTAATGTTATCCCTTCTTAGAAGCACTCTTACCATTATGACGCCAATCCTTTTTGCCGCCGCAGGAGGGCTTTTCCCTGCCCTTGCAGGTTCGTTAAATATCGCTTTGGAAGGGCTTTTGTTAATAGGAGCGTTTGCTTCTTTAACGGTTTTCTATTTTTCCGGCAGCGTTCCTCTTGCAATAATCGCTGCTGCTATGGCAGGAACACTGTTATCCGCCATACATGCGTTTGCCTTTATCAAATTAAAAGCTAACAATATTATTGCAGGTCTTGCCGTCAATCTTTTTTCTGCAGGGCTTTGTATTGTGCTGTCCGATAAAATTTTTAACACAAGGGGAGTGGTAACGACACCGCATGCGGCAGGCTCAGGGCTTGTCAGTTTTTATTTTGTTTTTGCGGTAATTTTACTTGCGGTTATTTGGGTTGTTATTAATAAAACTCCGTTTGGTTTTAGACTACGCGCCTGTGAAAAAAATCAGGAAGCATTGGTATCGCTTAACATAAAACCTCAAGCGTATAATATTGTATCGATATTAATTTCCGGCTTTTTATGCGGAATAGGCGGCAGTTTTTTAAGCCTTAATCTTGGCTCTTTTGTTCCGGGAATGTCGGCAGGGAAGGGGTGGATTGCCCTTGTCGTAATTTATCTTGGCGCAAAAAAACCACAGGGCGTATTTGCCGCCGCTTTTGTTTTTGCCCTTGCCGAAGCTTTCTCCAACTACGCCCAGGGCATGTTCCGCATCCCTGCGGACTTTGTATTGGCTTTTCCGTATATCTGTACTCTAATAGCGATGATAGCGGTTTCTACTTTGAAAAGTTCACGCCAATAGTGATTTACGAGCAGGGTCACGCATTAACGGGGTCACGCATTAACGCGGATTGGAGGGCGGACGAATGTCCGCCGTATAATAAATTTCCACACCAACGGCGAACAAAGTGAGCCTTGACGCCGAAGAAGACGCGGATTAACGCTGATCTGGTGAGCAGACGAATGTCTGTTGACAAAATATTATATTATTAATATGATAATAAAATGATGAAATTTATTAAGAATGGACAAATTATTTTATTAATAACTTTGTTCTTAACAGGTTGCTTTGTTTACCCTGGGCCTCCAAGTTATGGAGGTAAAATTTCTATAAAAAATGTATCAGCATATAATTTATATGTTGTTTTTGAACCAATTAATAAAGAATACAGAAAAGAAATAAAATTTCTTATAGAAAACAATGATCATATTATCATATATCATACTTTTAATGGTTGGGAAAAAGAAGAAACTATTCATATTTCAAATCCGACAAATTATTATAGTAATGTTCTATTTTATAATTTAGACAATGGTAGTTTTTTGAATAATATAATGATTAATAATAGTGTTTTTAATATTATAAGTGGTTCTATTGAGCAGAACGATGCAGTGTTCCAATTTTTTATTAATGATGACTTGTTGAATAATGTATCATACAATGAAAATACCAATTTAATAATTAATCATACTAATGATTATACTGGTAGTTTAAATGATGGTATTATGTATTATAAAAAAGAAAGAAACATTTCATCTTATAATATATTCTTTCAATGTTATTTAAATGATGGAAATGTATATAGAATAGAATTATTACAAAATTCAGAATCAAATACAAACGAACCATATAGTCGTTATCCTGATAAATTTCCTTATTGGGGATATAATGATAATCCTAATAATATAATAAACAAAATATTATTAGTAGAATTAAATTCTCAAAAGTTATTAAAACGGATTGAAGGTAATGATATTAAAAATATATATAAATTTAATAATTATGATAGTGTATATGGTGAAAAAATACAATATTTTATTTTTGAAATTACAGATGATATTTTTGAAAATTTATAAGGAAAAAATAATATGGTGGCACTTCGCATAAGGATGTTGTCGGATTAATCAAAGTTGCACCAATCCAGCGGCGAACGCAGTGAGCCTTAGCTATGAGAGCTAAGATAACTAATCCTCTCATAGCTATATTAAAATTTTAAATTTTTAAGATTTCTAGGTTAGATATAATTATCTTAACAATCTAATATCTCTGCGTTAATCCGCGTCTTTTTCAGCGTAAATCCGCGTTTCATCGTGACCCCGCCTATTGCCAAACCCCCCAAAAAATGCTAATATAATCCCATGAGCAGAATCATTGCCCACACAGTCCAACTCAAAAACTTTTATGAGCAGCATTGAAAATGTTGAAGGAAGCTCAAGTACCTGAAATTTGGGAAACAGACGAAGATAAAAAACTCACAATAGGTCAGTTAAAATACCGCTATAGGCAAATTGCTAAGGAGAAATTTCAAGGAAAAGTATATATCAATAAAAACACCGATAGACAAATTAAGGTTTCCAGTGATGGAATTAAAGAATGGTGGCGAAAAACAAGAAGACGGGAACATATTATTTCTGTGCAATTATTGGATTATTTCCTTGAAAATGGCATTTTTATTGAAGAAAAACCTGATTATAAAAACAGACCTGAAATAGAGAGTGCAAGTCTGTTTGAAAGTCTTTGTATTGTTAATGAAAAATCATATAGGGCTATCATTACCATAAGGAAGGGTGTTGATGAGATGGCAAAACTCAGGTATTACACTCTTAAATATATTAAGTTTCTTCCCAATTAATAAAAAAAGCCGTAGTCGGGAAACATGACCCATCTGATAAATCAGACCGATCGTCCTCGCATATACGGCTCTTCCGGCTACCGCCTATATATAATATCGCACAAATCCACCGTATCGTCAAGCCCAATCAAGCCTCGCACAGAGGGCAGAATTTAACGGGGTAACCATTTAACGGGGTTACGCATTTAACGCGGATTTACGCTGATTAAGCACGGATTAATGCTGATTATCTATGAGAGCTAAGATGTCTAATTCTATCCTAGCTATATTAAAATTTTAAATTTTTAAGATTTGTAGGTTAGATATATTTATCTTAACAATCTAATATCTCCGCGTTAATCTGCGTTCTTTTCCGCGTAAATCAGCGTTTCATCGTGACCCCGTCTCATAGCTTTTTTCAACTAATTGACCAAGCAATTAAAAGCTAGTAAATTAATAAAACGAATTATGCAAGAAAAAAACGCAGAAAAAACAGAACTTGTTGCCAAAGGCTTATACCCGCATGAAAAGTGGGAACTGTTGGAAAACGGAATATACATAGCAAAAAGCAGAATGCCGCGAAGTGCGGAGCAGATCAATGTACTTGACAAAGAATTAGAACAGGCACGAATCCTTGTGTCTCGTGGAAGCACGGTTTACTTGTTGCCGGAAGCCGACCATCCAAAAATTAAAAAGAAAAAATACCCTGATGCTGTTGTTGATGGCTATGTTATGGAATTCAAAACTGTTTCAGGTAATAAACGAAAGATAAAGGAAAAATATAAGGAAGCTAGAGAAAAAGCAGATAATGTATTTCTGCAAATCGACTCTCCGTTTTCCCAAAAAACAATAGTCAGTAAACTTTCAGGTACAATTAGGGGAAAAGGGTACGAAACAGGCTTAATTTGGGTATATTTTTCTCATTCCGATAAAATGGCTTATTGGTCAGTAAAAGATTTAAAATAAAAAAATCCGGGCCGAACCATAAGTTCGATGCGACCCGGCAGGCTCTCCAGGGGAACCGGATATACCGATATGCCCCAGATACTATAAATATATACCTTTTCTATCTCCTTGTCAAGCAAAAAGAGAAAAAAACCCGGGTCTTACGACCCGGCAGGCTATCCAGGGGAATCGGATATACCGATATGCCCCAGACATTATAAATATATACCTTTTTTATATTATTGTCAAACCTAATAATACCCATTTTCTGTATTACATATAACAACTCCGCATTTTTTTTAGGGATTTTTTAACAGCCGGGCGGATACCCACTTTTTGCCTCTACTACTATTGACAACCTCGCCCCAGTATGATACAATTTTACCATGGATTATAACTTTAACCAAACCCTAATCAGCAGGCGAATTCAAACTCTCTCTCTCTCTCTCTCTCTCTCTCGTATATAGAAGAAACTTTACATATACCCCCTTTTTATACATTTTTTTATGGGATAGATCCGTTCAGAGGGCTACACTAATTAATTACTCACGCGAAGGCGCAAAGACGCCAAGGAAAAAATTTTTATTGTCTCTCACGGCCCGTTGGGCTGGTAATAAATGCCGGCGGGCACGAACCAAAGGTTCGAATACGCATGGAGGTTCTTTATGAAGAACATGAAAATTTTGGGAATAATTGCAATGGTTGCAATTATTGGATTCACAATGACAGCATGTGATGGTGGCGATACCACCACTGCCAGTCTGGGAAATGAACTGAAACTAACTAATCAGCAGGTTTGGACAGCAACATGGGATGAAAATGAAACTACCGGTGTTCCATCAGTTTCTTACCAACATTTCAACGGTGATTTAACAATTGAGTGGGCGGATGATTATAACGGTTCCGGTTCTGTTAAAGGAGGAAAGCTTAGCCTTACATTAGGTACACCTCCATCTGAATATTTGGAATTGCTTGGGAATGATGATGATGAAGATGAAAGTGAAGGTCCGATTTATACTATTAGTGATCCAACAGTAAAGGGTATGCTTTTATTTGGACTTTCTACTGAGAATGGCTCTATTGGCAGATTCAAGACCTCTTATTCCGGAACTCAAAATAATCTTTCTGCATCTGATGAAATGGTAATGTATTACTATGTTGACAAAGATGTAACTTTTAGCGCAACAAAATATACAGATAATGATGAATATACAGAAGACGGATTTACTCACAAAGAAACATATACACATAATGCCTATTCAATAAACCTAAAAAAAGGTTGGAATGCTCTGCATCAGAAATATTCTTATACAGAATCATTTAATGCTGCTACAAATACATGGACTACAACTGCTACAATTTCAGCCTCAGCGTCTAATCCCTCCAGTGTATATTGGGTATATAGTGAATGGAACGATGATAATTACTCAATCCTTCCATCCGGAGAAGCCGCACCAAGAAAACCGTCATTTAAACCACCTCGCTCAATTTTTGGAAAAAAGTAATTAATTTTAAGATACAGGGCTATCATAAGATAGCCCTGATTTTCTTCCTTTGCGCTCTTTGCTAGAAGCTGCGCTGCAAGTAGCGTCTTAGCGTGAGGTAATGAATTTGCAGCAATTACAAATTTTGTATTGTTTCTGTTGATAACCCTGTGATTTTGTGTATGAACTCGACAGTAGCACCTTCTGCTAGAGCGTTGCGGGCAACTTCCTCTTTACCTTCCTCACGAGCCTCTTCCATCATTGCTTCTAGAAAGTCTTCTGTAGTATACTCTTCCACCATCATAGATACCACCTCCGAGCCGTGCTCCCTAAGAAAATCCTTTAAGATATTATTCTCTATACAATATATTACAGCACCTTTTACAGATTCTTCAAGAGTCAAGCCGGTTTTTTCATATTCCCTGATTTTGTCAATAAATAAGCCGTACTCATTTAAAGTATCACATTTCTGCTGAATTTCCTTGTTTTGCCCATGATTAATATTGTATACTTGCACCGTCAGTTCCAAAGAAGCTTCGTCTTCTTCCACCGTTAGACCTTCCGTGTCCATAAAAGCGTCCGAAAATCTCAGCGTGTCATGTTCAGGATAAGGCTCTTTGCCGTTGTACAGGACAATAAACTTAGGCTTAGGAATTTTGATAAGTTGTTTGTTGAACACTTTTTCGTAATCAACAATCTTATTCAATACCTTCTCAAAGTACCGGAAAATCCTAAGGGGCATATTGGGATTAATCGAACTTTGATGCTCAGTCAAAAGAACCAATCGTTTATCAATGATAAATGAAATGTCGTTCCTTATACCCTTTACCAAAACACCTGAAATGGTATTAATGTCGATAGGTACATCTGGCGGCAGTTCCACCCCTTCAATAGCCGAGTACAATTCCCGTAAGATTTCCGGCTTACTAAAAAGTAACCTGAACACGCTGTCTTTGTGTTCCCTGTTTGCCTGAAGATCAATTTCATTCACAGGCACTTGTTTTTGGTTTGTTTTCATTACAAACTCCTTAATATATATTGCAGACCACACAAGCGGACTGCTCCCAAGCATTCAATAAAAATATTGAATGATTAAGTCTATATATATGGTGCGGAAGTGCCATTTTGCTTTATCGTTTTTGAAAAAAAATGAAAAATTTATGAAAATTTGTCTCTTACGCATTGAATAACATTATAGAAGAATATGAAAAACCATGGATTTTGAATCAATTTTTTATCGCGCAAAGACGCGTACTTGCAGCGCAGCTTCCAGCAAGGCGCTAAGTTGTTGTCCGGGAGCATTGCTTCTTCCTTTGCGTTCTTTGCTAGAAGCTGCGCTGCAAGTAGCGGCTTAGCGTGAGAAGAATTACCAAATTATTGGAACATCATACTTAGCGATATTCTCATCGACAGTAATGAGAGGCATTTGCTCGGCAATAGCTGTTGCGATAAGCAACCGATCAAAGGGGTCACGATGAATAAGGGGCAGTTGTTCTATTTCATAAATATAATTGGTACTAATGGGTAGCAATACAAAACCATGTTTTTGGATTTCCTTTACAAAGCCGATGGTGTTTTCAGGAAAGGCCAGTTTGCCTATACTGATTTTTATGCCAACTTCCCAGACAGAGGCCATGCTAACGAATTTAGTATGCTGCCGATCTTCGATTATATTTCTTGCAATGTCCGACAGTCTTTTGTCACCGTTAAGAACCCAAAGAAGGGAATGGGTGTCAAGCAGATAGTGCATTTACATATAGTCCTTAAAATCTTCAAGAGGTTCGTCAAAATCATCGGACATCCATATTTGCCCCTTCAAGCAGCCGAATATCGGGGTTTTCTGTTGTTCCGTTTTTGCAGGAGTATAGGTAAGAATAACCGACCCCTCCGGCACTTCACGAGGAACAACAATATTCAACCTGCGACTGGCAGGTATTTCTACGGTTTGCGTCATTGTCATATATTAAATATAACGCAGAAAGCGGCGTAAGGCAATACGTACAGCATTGACAACCCGGCCCTAGTGTGTTATTGTTATGTCATGATAAAGAAAACCATTAAATTATTATCCAGTTTTATGTTGGCTGTTGCAGTGCTTTTTGTATTTGCAGCATGTGCTTCAAGCGGTTCCGGAGAAACTTCTCAGGCAGGAATCGGTATTGAACAGCGGTCGCTTGCCCTTACACTTGGGGCAAGCGAGAAACTTGCCTACAATTTGCCGCCGGAAGCGGAAGGGCAGGCTGTTACTTGGACATCCAGTGCTCCAAATATTGCAAGGGTTTCTAATGATGGAACTGTAACTGCAATGGACTATTCTTCCCGTGGAGAATCAAGGGTAAACTCATCCCCTGCTACAGGGACTGCAAATATTACGCTTAGAACAGCCGACGGCAGTTACCAAGACACCATACCGGTAACCACTACAGCACAAGGTATGGTTGATATACTTTCACTGCCACCCTTAAAAGATCAATTTAGTTCACACTTTATGGTAGGAAATATATTTAAAGCGACAGATACCAGAAACAATGCCATAACAAACCAGAGACTTATTCATCATTACAATATTCTTACTGCAGAAAACGATATGAAACCGGGATACATTTCACCAAGAAGGGGCGGTTATAGTTTTGCAAATGCAGACCGTATGGTTAACTCCGCCCTTGCATCGGGATTTAAAGTTCATGGACATACTCTACTTTGGCACCAACAAAATGCCCAGTGGATGACATCAATGGCAAGAGCTAACAAAGACAACGCCCTTTCCGCAATGAAAAGCTATGTAACAGATGTAATGACACATTTTAAAGGAAGAATATATTCATGGGATGTGTTAAACGAAGCTTTCCCGGACGGCGTAAGTGAAACCGATGATTGGACAAAAGTTATGCGCAGCACAGGAGAACCCAATCCGTGGTTTGTTTCTATTGGTTCGGATTTTGTTTATGAAGCATTCCTTGCCGCCCGTCTTGCAGACCCGGAAGCATTGTTATATTACAACGATTACAACCTTGATAATATTGGCAAAGCTACAATGGTTAGAGATATGGTTAGAGATGTTAATGCTAGGTACAGACAAGAGCACCCCAATGAAAGCCGGCTTTTGATTGATGGTATTGGAATGCAATCGCATCACAATCTTCATGTGTCGGAAGCACAAGTAAGAAGATCGATAGATATGTTCAGAGCGTTAGGAGTAAAAATTTCCATTTCAGAGCTTGATGTTCTTGCCCAAAGCTGGGGAGAATTTAGAGGTATTGGCAGTGGCCCTAATAAAAGTTCCGGTTCATCTGTTACCAATGACGGAATAAAAGATCAAGCATGGTTTTATAATGAGTTAATGGAATTGTTTATAGAGAACGCCGACATCATTGAACGCATTACATGGTGGGGCGTTACTGACAGCCAAAGCTGGCGTTCCGGCGGACTTCCCCTGCTCTTTGATTCAAGAGGCCGTGCAAAGCCCGCATATTACAGAGTAGTAGAGGTATTGAATCAATGATTAAAAGATTTCCCTTTTTTTACATATCAATCTTAGCATTGTTAATTAGCGGGTTTTTATCTTGCAATGAAAATCGCGCTCCAAGGAAAGGAGTTATATTGGAAAAAAGGGAAATTGTCTTAACCATTGGCGCAAGTGAAAAACTGGAATATACTCTAACAAAAGAAGCGGAAGGGCAAGCCCTTACATGGACATCAAGCGATTCCAATATCGCAACTGTTTCAGATGATGGAGTTGTTACCGCTGTAAACTTTTCCACAAACGGCTCTATTGCTTATATTATGGCTTTTGGCATAGGTTTGGCTGACATTACAGTAAGAACGGAAAACGGCAAGTATAAGGATACAATAAAAGTTGCTGCCACAACACAGGGTCAGGCAGATATAATGTCTTTGCCGCCAATAAAAGATCAATTTAGTTCTTATTTTATGATGGGTAATATTTATAATCCCAGAGATGCAAGCCCTGTAGAAATTGTTACGGATCATCTTATACATCACTATAATATATTGACAGCTGAAAATAACATGAAGCCAAGTTATTTAGCTCCTGATAGAGATTCTTATAATTTCCAGACAGCAGACCGCATGGTTAATGCTGCGCTTGCATCGGGCTTAAAGGTGCATGGGCACACTCTTCTTTGGCATAGTCAGAATGCGGCTTGGATGGGGAGAATACCCGCAAGACATACTAAAGATGAAGCGTTAGTGGTCATGAAAAAATATATAACAGATATTGTAACGCATTATAAGGGAAAGATTTATTCATGGGATGTGTTAAATGAAATATTCCCTGACGGAGTAAGTCCCAGAGCAGATTGGAAAGATGTAATGCGTAAAGAAAACCCGTGGTATGCGGCTATTGGCGCAGACTTTGTTTATGAAGGATTCCTTGCCGCCCGTCTTGCAGACCCAGACGTAATTTTATACTACAACGATTACAACACCGACCAAGCGCCCAAAGCCACAATGATTCGCAACATGGTACAAGATGTCAACGACCGTTACCGCCGCGAGTATCCCAATGCTAATCGCCTTTTAATAGAAGGAATAGGAATGCAGGAGCATCACAACACCGGCGTAACTGTATCCAGCATAAGAGCAACCATAGATTTATTCAGGCCGCTAGGCGTAAAAATCTCTGTTGCTGAGCTAGACATACTTGGGCAGAGTTGGAGCACCTTTAGAGGTGTTGGTAGCGGTATAGACAAACATTCAAGTTCAACCGTTACCAATGACGGACTTATGGAACAATCCCGCCTGTTTAGGGAATACATGAAACTATACATGGAAAATTCCGACATCATAGAACGCGTATCATTATGGGGCGTAACAGACGATCAAAGCTGGCGCTCCGGCGGCCTACCCCTCCTCTTTGACTCCCAAACCCGCGCCAAGCCCGCGTATTATGGTTTTGTGAGTGTGTTGGATTAGTAATTATCTATATTTAGTTCATGCTTGTCTGCCCAAGCGTTCATTGCGAGCAGGGTGTTTTCTTGGTCGGCAGTTCCTAGTTTACGGTATAAATTGATTAGTTTTCTTTCATTATTATTAAGACCTTCCGGATTATTCAGTTTTTCTAGCTCTGTCCCTGTTATCAGGTATTCCGCCGAGGTATCCAGTAATTTTGCTATTTCAACACCTTCTTTTAAGTTAGGGTAAGTCTTGCGAGTCATCCATTTTCTGAATGTGCCGAAAGGTACGTTAATCTGCCCAGAAACCCACTCTTGAGTTGTATTTTTGATTTTAATTTCGCCTTTCAGCCTTGTCCAGAAATCCATATCTATATTTTATTGCAAAAAAAGCTCAAATTTGGACTTTTTGACTTGACATATAGTGCAAATATGCACTATTATTGTAATAATAGAGCAAAATAAGAACACAACTTCATTGTTTATGGGCAAATATGAGCTTCTAAAGATAAGGAAAGTGCATATGAAACGGTTATACATTTTTATAGTTTTCTTTTTATTTATGGGTGTGGCAATTTTTGTTAGTGCTCAAGATTTGATTGTTTTGAGAGATGGAAACATAATTGAAGCAAGAGTTTTGGAAAGGACTCCTTCGGAAATCAAATATAAACGTTTTGATCATTTATATGGACCTACTATTGTTCTTCCAAGAAACGATGTACTTTCTATAAGATACGAAAACGGCAGAGTTGAATATTTTAATACTGCTCAATCATCGCAATCAAGACAATCTCAAACATCGTCTGACGATAATACCAGATTTAATTCATTAGGTATTACAGCCGGATACTTAGGAATATCCAGTTTTGGCTTTTCTCTTAATGGAACTGTTTCACCAGGTCCATATACATTTTTTGATTTTAATCTGGGCCTTGGGTTTTCAAATTTTTCCTTTAATGGGAATATAAATTTTGCCGGATTTGTGCCGTTTAATAATGGCGGCTGGTTTGGAGGACTTGGAATTGGCGGCGGATTATATGAATACGGTACCGATATTGGCGGATACTTTGCTTTTAATGCTATCACAGGTTTTGTCTTTGTTAATTGGTTAAATCTTTCTATTGCATTGCAAATGAAGCTGTTGCCAGAATTCAATATTAATATTAAACCAATGATAGGATATGTTTATCAGTTTAATAATTCAGATAATGCTATGACCTACAGAGAACGCGATAGAAAACGACATGAGCGGGAAGTAAGAAACGCAATGAAATCAGCAGATGTAAAAGAAAACTGGGTTTCTGTTGGATATAATTATCTGCTTAATGCAGATATAAGATATGAACGAATGCTTAGTCCTAGATTGTCACTAGGATTGAATATCTCTGTTCCTTTTTTTAATTATGAGCCTAGTTATTCAATAGAAGTTCCTTTTCGTTTTTACCCCTGGGGCAAGACCTTCTTCATAGAAACTTCAATTGGCTATAGTATTGCTTCTTATTATGATTATGATTATGATGGTTGGTATGATAATGTTAGTTTAGGAACTACTCTAGGATTAGGATTAGGTTGGAAAGTGGATTTTGGTGAACCGGGGGGATTCTTTTTTCAAATTGTTATAAAACCATCATTACATATCTCGGGTATCTCTATCTCTGGGAGTGGTACTGCGGGTAGTGCTTTTTATTACAGTATAGGCTCTCTAGGCATAGGTTACGCATTTTAGAATACAATTGTGTGGGAATTATTTCTGTTGGATTAATGATGCCGTCTAATTGGGATACTTGCTTCCGGTAAAAAACCATGGAGCATTTCGTAATTGGCGCGGTATTTGTTTTTTTCAACTTTTAGAAGCCCTTTTTCTGTTAAAAGTTCTAAATCACGGCGCATTGTTCTTGTGTTAAGATATTGATATTCTTCTGCAATTTTTATGTTTAGGATTTTTATTTCATCTATGCTGTAAAATCTGTCTCTGGGAATATAATAGACAAGCTGCCGAATCCGTCGGGCTATTTTTTGGCTTATTTCTCCTTCTTGCATTTTTTCAGTTATATCATGCACATAATTTTTCCATGTTAGTTCTGCTTGTTCTTTGTGAATTAGTTCTACAATACTTTCCAAACCATCTCGGAATCCTATAAGAGCATATTGAATAAACGCTTTTAAGTCTCCTGTTTCTGTGGCATTTTTTAATTGCCTATAATATTCAGTGCGGGTGTCATTGTAATGGTTTGATAAAATATGTGAAGCGATACTAGGAACGCCTGCTCGTAATAAAAGATAAAATTCCAATAAACGGGCAGTTCTTCCATTGCCGTCCATAAATGGATGTATCCATGCAATATAGACATGAACAACAATAGCTTCAATAACTGCCTCGTCAAAGTTCTGTTCATGAGAGTAATGAAATTCACGCAATAACCAGTTACAAAGTTTTTTTACTAATTCTTCTACTTTTTCAAAAGACGGCGGTCTGTAAACTGCCCCTACTATAACATTGCGTTTTCTAAGCTGTCCCGGTTCTCCTCCAAATGTTTCTCCTATATTTTTTCCAACCATCCTATTAAAACGGCGTATTAATTCAGGCGATACAACAGAAGGTTTTTTTTCTCTAACCAGTTCTTTAAGGATTGTATTAAAAGCATCCAAAATATTTTGAACCTCTTGTTGCAGGTATTTCTTACCGGGAGAAAGGTCTTTGCCGCTTTGAATTTGAGCTAAATCTTCTTCTGTCAGGGTATTGCCCTCAATGGCAGTCGTAGCCAAAGCCCCTTTGTTCAAAGACAAGGTAAGCAGCTGTTGGTGACGGTCAGGCTGAATAGGAGAATTCGATATAAAATTGACATAAGCATAACATTGCCCAAGCAAATTTACGGTTTTTTCATCTAAATTCCAATTAAATTTAAACGATATATGCTCCAATGTGTTTTTCATACTATATAGTATAACTTATATACATTATTTTGTCAATTTTACGGACATTTTGCAGACATTTTTAATGTTAAAACGATGCTAATTTCTTACTAGATAAGGACTTGCGAAAGACAAAATTATGACAAAATTATGACAAAATGCCGGACATTTTGCGGACATAAACTAAGCATTTCCCTTTAATTTTTCCTCATTTCCAAGCAATTTTTTTACTTCCCTGTCAAAATCTGAGATGATTTTTTGGGTTTTGTTGAATTCGTCGTATTCTGTTTCTGCTTTTTTATTGGCTACTTGTTTTGAAATTCTACCTTTGTTTGCTAAAACTTTGTATTTTCTAAAAGTCAGAAATTCGTTTATGCTTGCCGCAAATTCATTCATTGTGAATGTGTTTTCTCTTTCAATAAGATCCTCTATATATTCAAAATAGCCGGAAACTGCTCTTTCTAGGCGTTTTATTTCTGTTTCAGACAGGTAATTTTTGGCTGTAACAACATCGGATTTAAGGATTCTGCCATCCGGTGAATTTTTCCAAGTGTTAAGCCCCATATTCTGCTTATTTTTATCGGCTTTAGTGTAGATAATTTCAGCTGCGGTTTGCCCGGTTATGGCAAAGTGAAATTTGTTTTGCACCATCGCGTAAAAATCATGGGTAATTTGGGCATTTTTGTCATAGTCGATACTACATTCTGCAAAAATATCGGTAATTTGCTGCCAGATTCGCCGTTCACTTGCCCTGATAGAGCGGACCCGCTCCAAAAGTTCACGGAAATAATCTTGCCCAAAGGCGGTTTTACCCTGTTTTAGCCGTTCATCGTCTAAAACAAAGCCTTTTTTTATGTATTCCTTGAGTATTTTTGTTGCCCAAATACGAAATTGAGTGGCTTTTGCTGAATTTACCCTGTATCCCACGGATATTATTGCATCTAGGTTGTAGAAATTTGTTTCTATAGTTTGGGTTTTATCTACAATAGCACCATGCGCTGTGGTTATTTCCATTTTGGAAACAACCACTTTTTCTTCAAGTTCCCCTTCTTCAAAGATATTTTTTATGTGTTTGCTTATTGCGGGAACCTGTACATCAAAAAGGGCTGCCATAGCTTTTTGAGTGAGCCAGATTGTTTCATCTTTTACCACCACATTGATTTTTATATCTTCCTGAGGGGTACTGTAAATTAAAAATTGCAACTCTTTGTTCATGGGTTATTATAGCAATAACACCAAGGAATGTAAACATCTGTTAAGTAAATTGTCCTATTCAGGAAAATTTAATATCCCCCTACCGCGCCAACAACCTATTCATCCTCTTGATAAAGTCTGCGGGGTCAGTCAACTTGATGCCTTCTACCAACAGAGCTTGATCAAGCAGTACGCCGGCGGTGTCGGCGATTCGTTCTTCGTCATCGATGTCTTTGAGGCCTGAGACAATTGGGTGGTCTCCGTTTACTTCCAAGATTGGTTTGATGTCGGGCATTGAGGTTTGACCCATTGCTTTGAGCATTTGCGCCATTTGCATTGACGGGTCTTTGTCATCGGCTACGATACAAGACGGTGAATCATGCAGACGGCGGGATAACTTTACATCTTTTACGCGGTCGCCCAAAGCTTTTTTAAGTTTTTCAATCACTGGCTTGGCTTCTTTTTCCGCCGCTTTATTTTCCTTTTCACCTAACTCTTCATCCGCACCGGCGCGGTTAACCGCTTTAAGCTCCCAAGTTTGAGCTTCACTCTTCCCGTCTGTTCCCGGTGTTTCTTTACGATAAGTGTGCAGAGTGGGGATTACAATATCGTCAATGTCATCGCTCATTATAAGAACTTCTATATCTTTTGCGCGGTAGGCTTCCAAAAGCGGAGAAGCCCGCAGGGTTTTTTCATCGCATCCGCTGGATGAGCCGCCGCCTGTTATATAGTAGATGTTTTTTTGATCGCTCTTCATGCGGGAAACATAATCCGCAAAACTTGTCCAACCGTCAACTGCCGTGCTTTTAAATCGGATTAAATCTTGCAGCGCTTCTTTATTTGCAAAGTCCTGATACAAGCCCTCTTTAAGTGGGCGGTTGAAATTTTCAATAAAGGTTTCCCACTTTTCTTTTGCCTCATCTCCGCCGGAAACGGCAGCGTCTGCCATCGATTTAAATTCAGACAGTAATTTTTTTACCGATGCGCTCTTAATGTTAAGCAAGATTTTATTCTGCTGTAAAATTTCACGGCTGACATTTAACGGCAGATCTTCAGAATCGATAACGCCGCGAACAAACCGTAAATAAGTGGGCATAAGTTCTTTGTCGTCATCGGTTATGAAAACGCGCTTTACATAAAGTTTTACGCCGGGTTTGTAATCAACATTGTATAAATCAAACGGTGCTTTTTTGGGGATATAAAAAATGGTGGAATATTCCAACGAACCTTCTGCTTTTGTGTGAATGTAGTGCAGGGGAGCATCGCTGTCGTGGCCAAGTTGTTTGTAGAATTCATTGTAGTCTTCTTCTTTAAGTTCGGACTTTGCACGCCGCCAAAGGGCTGTGCCGGAGTTTATTCTATCGGTTTTAGTGGTGCTGCCTTTTTCGTTGCCTTTATCATCCCACTCTTTTTCATCGTAGGTAAGGTAAATTGGGAATGCTACATGGTTGGAGTACCGCTTGATAATGTCTTCGATTGACCAGCGATTGGCGTATTCTGTTCCTTCTTCTGTAAGGTGCAGGGTTACGGTTGTGCCTTGGCTGTCTCGTGCTGCGCTTTCTAAATCAAAACCGTCTTTGCCGTCGCTTGTCCATTTCCATGCAGCCTCTTCACCTGCCTTGCGGGAAGTTACGGTGATTTTTTCTGCCACCATGAAGGCGGAGTAGAAACCAACGCCAAACTGCCCAATAAGGTTGGAGTCCTTTTTTGCATCTTCTGCAAGTTTTTCCAAAAAGGCGCGAGTGCCGGAACGGGCTATCGTTCCCAATGAGTCGATTAAATCCGCCTCATTCATGCCAATCCCATTGTCGGAAATGGTCAGAGTTTTGCCGTCTTTATCGAAAGAAATATCGATTTTTGGGTCAAAAGAAAGAGACTTGAACGCCTCATCCGCAACGGTTAAGTATTTGAGCTTGTCCAAAGCATCGGACGCGTTGGAAACAAGCTCCCGTAAGAAAATCTCCCTGTTGGAATAAAGGGAATGGATAATCAGGTGCAGTAATCTGCTGACCTCGGTTTGAAATTGATGTTGTGCCATATTAATAATATAAAAAAAGTCGCTTTTTTGGTCAAGGCATTATATCACTATCCTAAATCTCATAAATAGCCTGTAAAAATAACGCCGCCGCTTGCGAAACATTCAGGCTTTCTATGTTACCCGTGCCGGGAATGCGCAGTAAATATTTGCAGTTGTCTTTAACATTTTTAGGCAGCCCGGTTTCTTCGTTTCCAAGGACCAAAGCAATGCCGGGGCGTTTATCACTTTTAATGTCGTTTTTGGTTTTACAGCAGGCGGCCATATCACTTATACGCATTCTGGCTCTAATGTCCGTGCCAATCGTTACAATACGTTTTGATGCATCTTTTAAAAAGGCAGCGGTATTGGACACCTTTCTAACAGTTAGGTGTTCCATGCCGCCTTCCGCAATACGGTAAGCGCTGGTGGTCAGCCGTAATTTATACCTTGTTATTGGCGTGTCCTCTGAATCAGTTTGCGCCGAGGCAACTTGCGGCGAGGCAACAGGGGCGGTTAAAGCGGTATCCTTCTCATTAAGCACGATAAAACTTGCATCAAAAAAAGCCGCCGCCCTTGCAATTGCGCCCAGATTGTGGTCATTGCCTACAGAGTGCAGGATAACCCCGGTTTTGCCTTCACTAGCCCACAGTTCAAGGTCTTCCACGGTAAGCCCTTCAACCTCCGGTTCTTCAATCATGGCAACCACACCCTGATGGTGGACGCTCTTGCAAATACGCTCAAGTTCTTCATCTTTGCAGATTTTATACGGACGTTTGCGTTCGGCAAGCTGCCTGCAAACGCCGGTAAACGATTTAAGCCTGTCTTCTCTAAGGAAGAGACGGTTTATTGTTTCAGGGTGATACTGTCCCACGGCAAGAACCGCATTTAATCCGCAGACTGCCAGCTCATCAGTTAGTTTGTTACGCATATCTTATTGTACACTGTACATTGTATATTGTATATCGTTATGTTATCATATTATTATGGCGGCAAAGAAAACCACTAAAAAAACTACTCGTTCAGATGGACCAAGGGCAATAGTTGTTTTTTGGATAATATTTACCGTCGTTATAATCAGCATTGCTTTATTTAACTGGAGTACAATAACAAGAAATTTTAATCTTTTTAAAACTCGATTAGCAACCCCGCCCGGTACAGAGGAAGAGCTTTTAGATATTCATCCAGAAGATAGTATTGATGCCGAGCAATCAACCCCAACGCCGGAATTTGTAATTATTGAACCTGAAAGAAGTCCTGCTGTAGAACAGGATCCCGGCCAACAAACAACACAGACACCTCCGGTAGTTTCACCGCCAACAACGCAGACAACGCCACCGTCAACAACGCCGCCTGCGCAACCACCTGCGCCTCCTTCTCAGCCGCCGCCCCCGCCTGTACAAACATCGCAGCCTGCGGCAACACGGGAAAGGTTTATTTATTTTGCCAATATCAATAATGACGGGCAAATTCTTCAATCTAGGGTAACACGAAGACTGCCTGTTTCTGAAACACCATTACAGGATGTGTTAAACGCAGTGCTTGCGGGTCCTACCGCAGAGGAATTAAGCCGTAATATATTAAATTTAATTCCGGTAAACACACGGCTTCTTTCCGCAACAGTGCGAGGCAGTACTGCATATTTAAATTTTAGTGAAGATTTTATGTTTAACACTTATGGCGTAGAAGGATATGTTGCCCAGCTTAAACAAATTGTCTGGACAGCAACAGAGTTTCCCAATATTCGTGATATTCAAATATTAATAGACAGCCGCCGTGTCGATTACCTTGCAGAAGGTATTTTAATTGGCAGCCCAATTGGGCGTACAAGTTTTTAAATTATTTAGTTGACGATATTTAACCGCTTATTGACGATCCATTCACAGTATGATATAATTACTCTATGAAAATAAAACTTGACCAAAAACATTATTCACCCCCCCCCCCCCCCCCCCCCCGCGATCGGTATGCATCGTCCTGATGATTATTGATTGCTAGTAACATATGAGCCAGATGGACACTCCGGGACAAACAAGCGAAGACATCTTATCT
>Ga0099364_10003051_pt1 | contig 26335 bp, 28 predicted proteins | sample TergutTh196P3_FD_73070 | JGI IMG/M metagenome (GOLD analysis project Ga0099364, IMG submission 73070) | Microcerotermes parvus P3 segment gut microbial communities from Pointe-Noire, Republic of the Congo - Th196 P3 | ecosystem: Host-associated > Arthropoda: Insects > Digestive system > Gut ...
TTGTTATTCTAACTCCTCACTTCTAACTTCTGACTTCTTCCACGCCGAGGTGATTACACTTCTTGCATTGGACGTACTGAAGTGTGAGTTCCCCTTTTTGATAGGGGGCACCGATTTTGACACAGGGTGTGTGTTGGCAATTCGGACAAACATAGCCCGTCTTTTTCGCCTTGCCCGGCTTGCTTTGCGCCGGGGTGTCCGCATCGGGCGGGGTATCCGTTTGGGTGGTGTCCACCGTCGACTCTTCTGTCGTCTGATCATGGGTCTCGTCTATTTTCTTCTTCGACATAGTAAAGTCCTCCAAAGGGTTAGGGGGGTAACGGGTTATTTGTATGCTTTGATGATGCCCTTCTGCAACAATAGAAGCAGTTTAGGCATGAAAATTTTCACGGCTGGCATCAGATAAGGACAAGGTTTGTAGTGTCCAGTCTTTTTCACTTTGACTTTCCTTACATTGACGATATTGTCATAATAGTCTTTGATATATTTCTGCTCTTTCGCCGAGCGTTGCTCCATCGGCTTGTATCCGTGCCAAGGTTTATATCCTGCGTTACCCATCTTCTTCTGATATGCTGTTTCACGTCCAAAAATATCTGGGTTCCTCCTATATCTCCTGTTATCGACAACACTTGTATACGTTTTCTTGAATTGATGGCTTCCGCCGACTTCGTGCACTTGATACATCTTGTTTTCTGATTTCATAGGTGCTGCGTAAAGTGCTGCTATTGGTCTGCCCCGAGTGTCTTTTGATAAGTGATAACGAATGCCCGATTTGAATTTTCTCTTTGATCCTCTATCCCACCACTTGGGTTTTTTCCCTGGTGCTGACGGTTCTCGGTGGTAAGGATTTCCGGTTTTTATATCCTTCGTTACATTTCCTTTTTTTATTGAATTGACGGCTATTTTTCGTACATGCCGAACCGCATGTGTTAACGTTTCAATCTCCGCCTTTTTCGTCTTTTTCTTAACCTTTTCGGTATTAACCTTGTTTTTGATTTTCACTTTGGTTTTCATTTTACATCTCCGGTTGTGCAAACACTTCTGCATAGACTCGCACGACGCTAAAAAAGCAGTTTAGGTTGTGGAGTACGTCGAGGTCGATCAGCAGGACATGCTCCGGCTGGTCGAACGTTACCTTCAAGCCGACCGCGTTCTTGACGTTCCTCTTCAAGAAGAGGGCATAGATTTTTTCGGAAAAGGCGATCAACGCGTCAACCTCGGCGTTAAACGCTTCCGGTTCATCGTTGCGATGGCGCAGTTTCGCATTGATGCAGAGGTCGATTTCAAGTTCGTGTTTCTGCATTCCGCCTTGGGTATAGTTTTCTGCGTCCCGACCGAACGGCACGGCAACCAGTACGGTCTTTCCGATTTCGTCCAGTTCTGCCGGGTCTAGCATCGGCATGTACGAACGCCTGCACTCCGCATCGGGAACGATGCTCTGCAAGTGTTCGACAATCAGTTTTGTTGTTGCTACTGCTATGCTCATTGTTTTCAGGGCTTTTAATAATTTTTCGTCATGGTAAAATATCCCTCATGTAGAATGTTTCTTGCCCCGTCTGTTCTTGCCGGAACTGGCGGGGCTTTTTTGTTTCGCTTCGGAGTGTACAATGACCTCCAAAGCGGCAAGTAATCCGATTCATTACTTCTCGTTGCCCTTGTATTGTTGCTTGCAATGCAAGGGCAAATTTCTCTCTCACGCTGCCAGCCTATTCCTCGTCGCCGGTGTAAAACTTTTCCGTTCCTCGACGGGTGCCTCGCTGCGGTAGATACAGAACGCATCGGCATCCATACACATCTGCCATCGTCAGGTTCGCAACCAGACAATCGAAATAATGATCATCCGGTTTGCCGTCTTTATCGACAAATCGTAATTTTGTACGAGGTCTTCCTTTTCCTTCTTCATACATAGGTTCTTGGGAAAACAGATGTTCGATGAGCATGGAGTTCCAGTGAACGGTCGTTGTCGTCTTCGGCGGTCCGCCGCAAAAGGATACTGCACCAACCTTGCCTTCTTCGAGGAGTAACATCGTATGCAGTCTCTCTTTCATGGCATTCACATCGACTTTGATGATCGGCACTTTGTACTCGCTGTTTCTGTCCAAAAGCCAGTAATCGCCCTTGGTGTTGCCAGGATGAACGAAATACTCTTTGATCGGCTTTCGATCCGGTGCAATGTACATGCCCATATAAGGAAAGCACCAGTTCGCGTATCCGCTGTTGATCATCGCTTTGATTACATAGCCCGGCTCCCATCGCATATCTATTGTAACACAGGAAGTCGGTAATATCTTGCCATTAGGTTTCAACCATTTGCACTTGAAGAAAAACCGGATGGCAGTTACCAACTCATCTATAATCGGTGCATCGATTTTATTACTCGGTATCGGATTCGGCGGGTTACGTTGCTCGAAGTGCAGCCGCCCCTGATTCGGAAACGTGCCGTGCCAACACTTCCGCATCGTCAAGTCCGCCGCAAATGCCGACGCTGTTCCGTAGTGAATGTTCTTGTGTATGTCGATGTGTGCTACTACACGTGTTGTACTATTTGGTATCGTTCCTTCAACATCCTCGACACATAGACTTTCGACATGGTGCCGAGGTGCCGTTTGGAAGATGTTCGTTCCTATGCTTTGTGGTTCGTTCTGATACTCCGACCAGAACACATGCTGGTTCTCGTAGTAGAGATTCATCATGCACTGGATACCGCTGATCTCCGACTCGTCGTCCCGGTAACGCTCGGGCCAATACATTGATGCGCCCGTGTCCATTTTGTCGCGGTGCTTCTTGTAGAAGTCACGAGCGTTCTGTTTTGCCCTGCCGGGACCGGTACGGATACCTCTGTATTCTTCCCAGAGGCTCATGTCGTCCGGCCACGAATGCAACATCTTGAATGTGTGAGATTTCCATTGCGGATATTTCTTATGGTCGAGAATCTGACAGGCCAAATCGTTCTCACATATCTTGGTGCATGCCATGACCATTGAGATACCTTTTTTGGGGCCGGCAAGCCCTCGGATGCTCTGGTGCAACACGTCAATCCGCTTTTTCGACAAGACGAATGTCGCACTCTTCGACCCAAAATTCTTCGTGGTTCGCCGCAAAGATGTTAGCGACGACCGGTTCGAGTTTCCGTCCTCGCTCGAATGCTTCGTTGTCCTCTTGCGGTGTCAGTTCGCCGATCAAATGGAGATAGAGACTGTGCGGCGAGCCCCACCGTGAGAGCGGTCTGCCGTCAGAGTCGGTCAATATCTTGGCAATGTCCGAACCGCCGATTTTCTTAATTTCACTTCTGTTTGTCATAACAATTTTCTCTATTGAGGTTTCATTGGCGGAGGTAGGAGTCGAACCTACAATTCCCGGCTTGTGGAAAAGTAACACTTAAACAAACCACAAGCCGAGCGTACCATCACGCTCCGCAATCTAATTTTTCTATACTCTTCTCCGCCACGCCCGGTCTTTGTAGGAGAGATGCCGGGCGGGGCAACGGTCGTCATCAGGCTCGTTTACTTGCCACGCATAAATGCAATCTGACTATCTACGTGTCTTTCATATTCTGCTCGCTCTTCTAGCAATTTCCGTTCATCACACCAATTAGTACAATGGATGCACCATTCATATGTACCATTGTTCCACTCGCAATCACAAATCGGGCATCGTCCATGTTCAATATCATCTGCCGCAATCGCCCAATGGTAATACTGGTGTATCTCCGTATTGCAATTCGGACAGATAACTTCGTCCGTTCCGTCATTGCACAATAAATCAAATTGTTCCTTGATTGTTAGTGGATTGTTCTCCTCTACCGGCTTTAGTAACACTTCATGCAATATCAGTATCTTCGACCACAAGTAATCGAAGTCATCGTAAAGCAAGGACTTTGTTTGTGTTAGTTTGTTCGCAAACTCTGGACAGAGGTCGAGCACATCCTGTAAAGGTTTCTCTACTTCGGTCTGATATTGCAACCGCCCTAACACTTTTCCTCGTTCATACCATTCAGATTCATTCATTCCTGTCTTCCTTTCACATCTTCGATTGTTTGCAACACGTCGGACACAGTTCCCTTTCAAGCAACCGTACTATCCGTTCCCGTAGTCTCATCGGATCGCTTTCAATCGGACGCAACAGAAGAGCAATAGCGTTATTCCTTGCGGCCATTTCAAGCCATTCCTTCTGTTTGTCTGTCAGTTTTCCATCCGCTGACTTCAATTCAATTTCAAAGTGAGTTCCCTCTTGCAACCGATTACAAAAGGGACATCGATGTTCAACAATCCAACCGTACAAATCGGACTGTCCCGTCTGTCCATAACGGACATAACTGCCGTTCTCCTTTTTCGTTCCGCCGATGTTGCGGCGAAAAATCTTAATGTTCGGATCATCTTTGAACGCCTTGAGGATTTCCTTTTGGAATTGGCTCTCACTCATTAGTTTCTTTTTGCCAACCTTCTTTGTCATTCGCAGTCCTCCTGAAATTGTTCGTGGTACCGTGCGGCGATCTCTTGCTGTAAGTTCCGAACCATGCCGAGAGCACCCGATTCTTCGATGACCAGTTGCGTCTCAATGTGTTCGCATTGCTCCAGCAGTTGTTTCCAAGCTGGCGCAGCAATATACATCTTGTATTGCATCACTGCGTCATGTCGTGCCTTTGCCCTTACCTGTTGGTCAAATGTGTTCTGTTCCATCACTCTCCTCCCTGTGGGTGTTTCCTGAAATCTTGTTAATCGCATCCCGAAGCCGGTCTTTCGTTTTCTCTCCGTTCAGTCCGGGCTTTTTATCCGGCCAATCTTTGCCGAGCCAATCGGCCACAGCGCCGCACGTGATAAAATGTTCGGCAAGTTTTTCTTTGTCATTTTCCGTGACATCGAGTTGCTCGACGGACTCGTCTCGCCAAGCGTTTGCCGCTTCCTCTGCCTTCCGAAGGAGCGGCAGTTCCTGTTCCTTTTCCCATTCAAGGAAGCCTTTCACATCTGTAAAAACGAGTCGGTTAACCTTTGCCTCTGCCTCGGCAATCGGTTTTACGTATGAACGGGCTTCGCTTGCCGCCGCAGACTTGAGGCTTTTAAGGCTGTTGAGTTCCGCCTGTGCATCACGCAGTACCTGATCCTTTCTGCGACGTGCTTCGTTTTCCTCCTCCTGCGTGAGTTCCGCAGCCGTGTCCGTCTCGACCGGTGCGGTCGTTTCGGTTTCCTCTTCGGGTATCTCATGTTCGGCGGTCTTGGTTTTCTTTGTCATAGTTAAGGTCCTTTTCGGGGTTAGGGTTAAAGTTGTGTTTCCTCTCTTCTCCGCCCCGCCCGGTCTTTTATGGAGAGATGCCGGGCGGGGAAACGGTCGTCATCAGGTCTTACTGTTCTCTGTTAAATCGCACATTGCTTTGAGCAATGGACAATCCGTGTACATAGAGTTTTCTCCCTTTGCGGGAAACGACTCGCTGGTGTTCCTTGCGGACATGAAGCAATATCGATATTGGGTTCGTTCCAACTTTGCGCCTTCCATTCGGCACATGATTTCGTATCCGGTGTTCGTGAGTGCGTCGTGCAACGGTGATAAAAAGTAAAATGTCATGCGGCACCTCCTTCCGCAGTTGCCAGCGCTTTGCTAATCTCCTTCTTGGCATGAAGAAGCCCCGAAAGTAATTCCTCCTGCCCTACGTTGTGCGCTGCCACAATCGAGAGTGTCATCTCGTGCAAAAGGCTTTCCAACGCTTCCTTAGCTCCCTGCCGTTTGAGTTCGGCTTCCATTTCGTCGCAGTGTGCGTCGTAGACGTGTGTGGTACTCATGCTGACCTCTCTTTCCCCTTTCGAGATTGCGATGAACCGCTTGTCAGAATACCAACTCGTGGTATAGTAAGACCCAGCAGTAAATCTAGTAACGTTAGGTTTGCTGTAAGGGGCATTGAGGTAGTCCAATACTTCAATGCCCCGTTTTTGATTGGGGGATTCTCAATCGGTATGCCCCCAGTATAACTACTATCGTAGTTTTTGCAATAGGGGGTATAGAGAAAATGTCCAACTTTTTCCAAAATTCTTTCAGAAAATCCGCCGGACTCCTTGTTTTCTAGGGTTTCAGCGAAAAAGATTTTTCCAGAATTTTCCGAAAAAAGGAAAGAATCTACTCTTTCGGGAGCAATTTCGCTATCGAAATGCCAAAGGCTTTGGCGATTTTCGGCAGATGCTCCACTGTCGGAGTCCGTGTACCATTCTCCCAACTCTGAAGGGTAGCCCGTGCGATTCCGTGTTTCTCCGCAAACTCGTAAGCTCCCATGCCAGTCTTTTCTCGGAGTGCACGCAACCTTACCGCAAATCTGCCGGAGTAGGTACTGGTGTCGACTTCCTTGCGCTGTCTCGGACTCATAATCTTCCTTATCGGCATAATCGGTAAAGGGGTTGAGGTAAAGTTCGGTAAAAGGGATTGTCGATAAATGCGGTATGAACCGTGAACTTGTTCGCAAAATACTGCTGTTCACTGACAAAATACCCGCTGGACAAAGTTGGTGCGCCGGACAATCAAGAATCTCAGATGAATTTAGCGACATCGGTTGGGAAGTTTTGGATGAGTATTTATCGCATTCATGGAAGGAAGGATTTTTTATGCACGCAAGTCGATCAGATGACGAATGGTGCATCAGAGGACTTACAGTTAAAGCAATAGATACTCTTGGAACCATAACGGCAACCGAAGCATTGCAAGAAGCGAACAAAATTGCGCGTCTGTCTAACAAGATAGCAGTTTGGTCAATAATTGGCTTGTTGTTTTGCGCATTGGTTTCGCTTCCATTGCTGCCGGAGTCGATTGCATCTTGGTTGAAATGGCTTGGTTGGTGATTTTGTTCCGGCAATTTGTAACCAAATGTCTTTGCCAACAACACTGCTATGGTTATCCAAAACGCAAGCGTTAATATCAATGCCGAAAACACTGCAACAAAATATATGCAGTCATTCCGTAATTCTTTCCATGTGTTACACATCATAGGTCATTGTTTAGGTAAAGTTTTAGATTAGGGGATGTCGATAATCGTGGTATGGAAAAGTCTGTGGAAGTGCAAATTAACGAACTCACTGACGAAATAAAACAAGTCAAGGAAAAACTGGACCTGCACGAGCAAATGCTTGAAAATATCAGCACTAAACTCGATAATATCGTTACAAATCTTGAATTCAGGATTGGTCTGATTGAATCGAAGACAATTTAGGCAATGGTATGTAATATCGCCACTTCACGTTTTCATCGGCGGTGACAAGCGTAAGCTGTTCCAACTTCGATAACGGCAATTCAGCTGCCCGTATCGCCGTTTCAAGGACATATCTTGCATCTTGGATTGTGAGCCGTTCCCTTTGCAAGTATTGCAAAATTTCTACGACCATTGCCGTTGCCTTTTGTTCTCGTTCTTTTTCCGTCATGTTCTTTCCTTTCACTTCGTTAAAGTTTTCGTTTTCGGCGAGGATATTCCCGCCACTCGTCGCCCTGCGGGCTGATAACCCTGGCCGGCGTATAAAAAATTCCGTCTTTCCCGGCAGTCATTTCCCAAGCAAAAATTTCGTTGTCAAAACTATCGCTAGCCGGTTGTTTGTAAGGAATGATGTCATACTCATTCCAGCCTCCCAACTCTTTTTTCGTTGACGGCAGACAGTCAAAACTTCCCGCCGTGTCCTCAAAGTACGGTAACAGTCTTTGCATCGGTTTTCAGTCCTTGAAAAACCCAGCCGTGCCAGTCATCGGTCATTCCGACACGGCAGGTATTTTCTATCGTTCCATCGCAAGCCACGTTTCTACGTTCTTGCGGCTCCAAAGAAGTTTACCCTTCTTATGAAGCGGTTTCGGCAATTTCTTTTCTTTCGTCCTTGCCCGGTCGTGGGCAACCCACTTGTCAATCGAACTCGTCGAAACTCCGAAAAGTGCCGCCATCTGTTTCTTGTCCAAAACTTCCGGGAGCATTCGAGCCGCCGTCATTGCCGTGCAATAGACGGCTCCGTGTCCCGCGAGACAGGAGTCGCACTCCCCGCAGCCGGTCAGTGTGTGGTCGATCTGTTGTATGGTCATGGCTGTTTAGGTAAAGGTTTAGGTTGTGGATTGTCGATAAATGGAATATGAAACGTGATTTACATCTAATTGCTGTAATTCTTCAACTTGTCGCTAACAATCAAGCAGACGAATTGCCGACTGAATTTTGCAATAATGCATTGGACAAATACAACCAAGATCAGGTTCACGACCTTGTGAAAATACTTGAAGCCAATAACTTTTTGTACAAAATTGCACCACAGCATGATTTTGAAGGTTTGAATAATTTTCATATTACGTGGAAGGGTCAGTGTTTTCTGGAATTGTTCCATCGTTTTGAGGAGATTCCAAAGGACGACCCAATGCGGCTTGTCGCGGAGGTCGCTCTGCTAGGATTTTATTAACAGCCTTTATTTCGTTACATTGGCGTTGTACCACTCTGCCCAAAACTCCGACTACGTGTTCCGACTCATATATTGTTAATTCGTGTGCAACAAATACTTTTAGAACATCGTTGACAATTTTGACAACAGGTAGTTTGTTCCCCGCCAAATCGTAAAGGTTGTCTAGCGATGAACATAAAAGTTCTTCATAGTAATCACTCATTCCATTCCTTTCGGGTTAGTGGGGTTAAAGTTTAGGGTTGGGGGTGTCGATAAATGCTGTATGGAAATACCAGTTAGTAAACTTCACGATTTTGTGCTTTTCCTTTTGAAAGACCAAAAGTTTGATATTTCAGAGGAAGGTATTGCTCTTTTTGATGAACAGTACCGAAAAGTTATTACATTGCTCACGGAACATGGCAATCAGCGATTTGCTGATGCCGAAGCCGCAGGTGCTGAACAGGTTATTATTTACGGTCATATTTGTAATGTTAAAAACCATACATAAGGTTGTCTCGTAACTGTTCGAATTCACGCCGGGCACCCTTTTCAGGCAGAAGGGATTCGATCTTCTTGAGCAACTTCAAAAGGCGAAAAATGAGTAGCGCACGTGCCCATTTTTTGCGACTCGTATCGCTACGTATCTGCTCCATCAATTCTTTACGGTACTTGTTGTGCTTGTCCATTGTTCTTTCCGTTAGGGGGGCGTAAAAAAATCCGCTCCTGCTTCGATCATCTGTCAATACTATCGGGGCGTGCAAGACGCACAGGAGCGGAATATGCGGTCGGGATACCCACGATAGTGTTGACGGGGTGTATTATAATAAAATTACAAAACACATCAATAGGTATTTTATAAAAAAAGTATAATTTGTTAAAAATTCTTTCAGAAAATCCGTTTGAGTCTTGAAATGCTAGGACATGAAATCTCGCAAAATCTCGCCGCTCTACAAACGTAGGGGCGTGAGCGTTTGCGGATTTTTCAGACGCTTGAAATATAGGAGTCAGAGCGGGGGACGACGAGAGGACGTTTTTAGAACATTGCCGATTCAGAGCATTTATTTTTCGGGAAAGAGTGTCCGAATACTCTTCAATCCCAACGATTCGGCAATCTTTGGAAAGTCGGCAACGTTGGGAGCAGATTTTGCTTGCTCCCATTTGTAAATTGTGATTACCTTGACTTCGAGTAGTTCCGCCAGTTCGTCGACGGAGAGTCCCGCCTTTTCGCGCAGGCTCTTCAGCCGGACGGCAAACCGACCGGTGTACGTACTCGTATCCACTGCCTTGCGGGGACGTGCCATATTTCGGTTTTTCGGCTTTTTCTCTCGTTTCATTGAGGTAAAGTTGAGTAACCGGAACAGTCGATAACGTTGGTATGGGAATGGAACTGATTCGCAAAATACTGCGACACACAGAAAAATTGCAAAACGACGGAGGCTGGCGTGCATACCCGTTAAATTTCCCAAGTGAATTTGGCGACGTAGGTTGGGACGTTTTAGACCAGCACATAGCACTTGCACGTGACAAAGGCTTTGTCAACGTAAAAAAAACGAACACTGGTTGGGAAGTGTACAGCCTCACCGCAGACGGCATGCTGGCGATTGAGCCGACAGAAGTCGATGCAATGCTGGAGCAAAACGAAATCTTGCGTGACCAAGTTGAAGTCATTCGGCAATCAAGCAAACGGGCGCAGATTGTTGCTTGGTGCGGCGTGGCGATTGCCTCTGTTTCTATGCTGATTGCACTGGTTGCCTTGTTTCGTTCGTGGTAACTTTTTACAATGGCGGCAATGCTTATCGCTATGGAAAACATAGTGATAATAACAGTCGCAATAAAGAGATAATTGATGCGTTTATAACGCCTTTCAATTTCTCGCGTTACTTCTAAAATTTCGTCAATGTTTTTCATGGTTTAAGGATTGGTTAGGGAAAACCTGCATTCTCCAGTTATACTCCTGAATGTGATTTTGTGAAATTCGATTTTTTCCGTCTCCCACGTACTCAAAACTTGCCGTCGTCCGCTGGCGACCGTCATCGACAGAATGACAGGTAAATAAATGGGCAATTCTTTGTCCAACAGCGTCCTACATAAACATGGGGGGATGTGCATAAACTTATGCACATTTGAGAGAAAACCCTAGAAAATCAAGGGTGAAAAAATTTTCGGAATGTGCATAAACGGCTTTTTTTTATGCACATTGCCTACCGCATCTTCCTGTATTTTTCGATCATTGCAGCCCACTTTCCTTTGGAAAGGATTCTGGCGGGCAGCCCGAACCGCCGCTCCGCCCCGCTTTGCGTCGCACCGTTGTATTCCTCGTCAATCAGATAACGAATTGCGTCGGTCACGTCCTTTTCCATTTCCGCCTTGCTACGACGCTTACGTTTCGCCTTTTCTGCCTTCTCCGACTGTTTCCCTTCTTGTTCAAAGATTGCACGCTGTTCGGCAAGCAGGGCGTTGATTTGCTCTTGCAAGACGGCAATTTCAAGGTTGATGGCAAGCGACCGGTTCATTGACGTGGCAGATTTTCATTTTGCCGTTGACGCAATTCGGACGCATCGCTATAATAAGAGCGTCTAATCTGCAACGGTTAGGTTACGCCGAAACGGAATCTTTTTGGAAATGGACTTCCGCTTTCGGCTTTTTTTGTGTTTCTTTTCGGAATACTGTGGTGCAAAAGAAAAGAGCGCAAAGAAAGAGTATCGTTTGCTGTACTTTTTTTCGCACTCTATCGGCTATTTAGTATGAGCCGAGCAAACTAGTTGATACTCCAACATCAGAGGCTGCGGCACTAACCGCTAACTTGCGACTGACATTCTAGCGGACGGTTTCGGGAAAATCAATCCCTTGCAAGGCGAATTTTGCTGATTCCTGTATTTTGTGGTATCGGGCAGCAGGGGACACTAAATAGCGGACACACGTAAAAAGGTCGACTAGATACTTGATTTTCCCAAAAACCGACGTACAATGGCGAAACGTGGGTAGGGGAGTAATTGCCCCCGATTGTCTTTCCCGTCCGGTGATACTGCACTCGACGGGAAAAACAGCCCTTTCATTCACAGTAATTCTTTCAACTCAAATGAAAATGAAATTCGCAATCCCTTTTCTTATTTTCTCGGTTCTGTTCATTTCCGTATTTTGTACGGGGTGCGATACCGCTCCGAGAGAGCAACAGCCCGATAGCCTGTCCGTATATTCTGTTATTTCAGACAGTGAGTTTGGGGTTGGGAACACGAACCGAGAGGTTGCCGTTCGTTTAGAAAAACCGGCAACGGAAGCCGAACTGACCGTAATCGCTAACGAAATAAAGACGAAGAAAAGGAAATCCTACGAAAGGACGAATGTCCATTTTTACTTGCCCGGCATGGAAGTAGGAAGTGGTGCTTGGGCAATTGGAAACTTTAATCCGGACCTCAATGTCAAAATTCTGGGGGACTAAAATCATGGCTAGACGCAGAAAAAACCTCGGCGGATTTTCGTGGAAACGCTTGACCGGCGTTTCACGGGCAAAACGGCAGTTCTCCCGTGCGACGGGGATTCCGTGGTCGAAATCAGGACGGCAAAGAAAACTCGGATCGGCGGGCTGCCTCGTCACGTTGCTTTTCGTTGCGGTTTTAGGAATGTCCCCTGTGTTCGGTCAGTACATTCTCAATACCGAAACCGGAAAGGTTCACTTGCCGACTTGCCGGACGATTCAAGAGGGTAACATGGTCGGCAGGAGCATCGTGGGAGGCGGTGCGAATTTTGTACCGGTAGCGACAACCGAAGGATATGACCCTTGTGGTGTGTGCAATCCAGTGGGACGCACAACGGCGACTCCGTTGACGGTGCGCCCAACACCACCGACAACCGTTAGACCCTCTCCGGTGCCGGTTTTGTCCCCAGCGACAAGACAGGAAAATCTATCACGTCCCATTGGATTCGGAGTGCCGCAGCAAAATCAACCGACAGGAAATTTTCCGAGACCGGGTGCAACTCCCGCCACGCCAATTCCGAGGCAGAACACTCCCGCTCCACAACCGGAAAAGGAAACGCCAATTTTACAGTGGGGCTGGGTACAGGTTAAAAGGGTGATCGATGGGGATACATTTGATTTAGAGAATGGGACACGAGTTCGGCTGATCGGAGCGGATACACCGGAAACGGTGCATCCTACCAGACCGGAAGAGCCATTCGGAAAATTAGCCTCTGATTTTACAAAAAGATGCGTAGAGCGTTCGGATAACTGGGTATTCCTTGTGGAAGATGGCGATACAGTTGACAGATACGGAAGGCAACTGGCGATGGTTTATTTTAGGCTTCCGACAAACGACGGTGAACATACTGTCCATTTTTTGAATGAAGGTTTGATACGTGCAGGGTTGGCCACAGCGCAAACACAATACCGATATTCGCAAAAGATGAAGGACTTGTTCATCAAAGCGGAGAGGGAAGCACGGGAAAAAAAGGCAAGGATTTGGAGTACCGCATTATGAAAACCCCGGCAGTTTTTCCAGTGCTTGCATCATATCGACTCCTTCCACATCAATATAGAGTTTTGCGGTCAGGAGCGGCGTGGAATGCCGCATTAACCGCTGTACCGTCGTGAGCGGCACTCCTGCCTTGGCAAGCATTGTCCCGAAGGTTTTGCGAAGGGAATGAACATCAATGCTCCGCCCGTCCGACCCTATGCGTTCGATTCCGGCTTTTTTCAAGTCCCGGTAAAAAGAGTGACGCAATGAATTGCAATTAAATTGGAAAATACGCTCTTGCGGTTTTATTTCGTATGCATCAATCCACTCTTTTAATGATTGCACCAAATCGGGACGCATTGGCAACACATCTGCCTTCTTGTTTTTCGTCTTTGCGGCTTCGATGGTGAGCCGATTGCGGTCAAAATCTATCTGGCTCGGCGTGAGCAGGGACAATTCTGTCGACCGTAATCCTGTACCGAGAAGTAGGCGATAGATTAGCCGTCGCCTGTCATTGGAAACAGCAAGGAGCCGCTCTACTTCGTCGGCGGTCAATGCCCGACGTACTTTCCTACGGTCAAGTTCTTGATTCAGTTTCCGAATAGATTTTAGCGGGTTGCTTGGCAACACATTAATATCCGTTAGGTATTGCATAAAAGATTTAATGGACACAACGTAAGAATTGATTGTCCGAGGCGACCGTACTTTTCTTTTTATTTCGTTTGCAATCCAGCGTTCGAAGGTTTCACGTTGCAGTTTTGCAATTTTGTCGATTCCTGTTTCAAGGAAAACTCGCAAAATATATGAACTTGTTTCGGTGACGTGCTGTCTTGAAACCCCTCTTGATTCCATTTTTGTCCGAAATCGCTCTATCGCATCGTCAATCGAAATATGTTTTTCTTGCGCTTGCGTTATTTCCTCACGGGTTGCTATTCCAGCCCTTATGCGGTCAACTTCGGCTTCATAATTGGCGAGGATTTTTTCGGCAACACTTCGGTTCTTTGTCTTTGCGGCAATTCGGTGAGTTTTTCCTTTTTCGTCGGTGTAGAGTACCGACCATGTTTCGACTTGAAAACTCACTTTTCCGTTTTTGGTAAGTTTCCCCTTTCGTGTTTTCCCGGCGACAGACCATGTAACAACGCCATTTTTTATTATCGCACCATCCGGTATTGGAATAGACTTGTATTGCCGAAAAACACTGCCCATGTAAAAGTAGGTAAGAAGTAGGTAATTTCTCGGCTAGATTTTACATTTTTTGGCAACTTTTGGCAAGATGTTACAATTCCTTGCTTTTGAATTATGCGGCAAAAAGCCTATACATAAGCGTTTTCCCGTCATTTTCAAGATTCAAAACAAATGCATGGCGACGGTTTCCTAAACCGTAGGTCGCTGGTTCGAATCCAGCCGGGGGTATTAGGTTAAAATCCTATAAAAACAAAGGTTTAGCGGCTTTTGTGTTTTTCAAATTTTGGTATTTTGCTTGCCGGAAAAGAGTCACAGTGACTCTTTTTTACCGAAGGAGGTACGCATCATGCCAAAACTTATCAACCGAAACCCCAAACTGGGAAAAAATGGAAACTACGCCGTCGTCCGGTACAAAGGCAAAACGCACCGGCTGGGCAAACACGGTTCGCCCGAAGCCCTGAAAGCCTACAACCGCTTTTGTGCCGAACTGACAAGCAACCCGGAAACGTTCCTGATGCCGAAGGAACCAAAAGCCAAAACCACCCTTGACGAGGTGGTGGCGGCATACCTTGATTACGCTGCAAACCGGTTTTTCGATACCCAGCATACCCACTACGAACACTACCGAGTGGCGTTAGGCTTTGCCGTTGATCTTTACGGTCACATGCCGGTTGACGAATTGTCCCCCTTGAAACTGAAGACCATTCGGGACACTATGCTGCGGGAGGTACAAAAGGGCAATCCGAAAAAGCAACGGTTCAGCAGGAACGTCATTAACCAGTACATCAATCGTATCCGCACCGTTATATCGTGGGGAGTGGAACATGAATTGGTATCTGTCGGCACCCTTCATGCCCTTCGGACGGTAAAAGCCCTACCGAAAGGAACGCCCGGCACACGGGAAACAAAGAGACGGCAAGCAGTACCTGACGACGTGGTTGAACGGACGTTACTCTTTTTGCCCCCAGTAGTCGCCGCCATTGTGCAGATACAAAGGATGACCGGTTGCCGACCATCGGAAATCCTAAAAATGCGGGTAGGAGATATTGAACAGAATCGGGAGGCGGGACTATGGCACTATGTCCTGGAGAAACACAAGACGGAGCGGCACACGGAGCGTGAGAAGATTATCCCGTTGGGCAAGCCGATACAGGAATTGCTTGCTCTTTACCTGACCGACAAGACCGCAGAGCAAGCCGTGTTTTCTCCCACCCAAGCGATGGCGGAACGTCATGCCGAAAAGAGGGGGAATCGCAAAACGAAAATCACTCCTTCACAAGCAGAACGGGATCGACAACGAGCAGCAACCCCCCAAAAGTACTGCGATTTTTACGATGACAATTCCTACCGTAAAGCGATAGAGTATGCCATCGCAAAAGCGAACCGGCAGTTGCCTCCCGAACAGCAGATACCGCACTGGACTCCCTATCAAATCCGGCACACTGCCGGTACAGTAACAAGCCGCACCGAAGGCAGGGAGAAGGCGCAGGCATTGTTGGGACATAGTACCATAGAAACGACCAACATTTACGACCATTCGGACTTGTGGATTCGTGAGGAGTTGGCTCGGAAGCAGATTAACCCTTTTGCAAAAAATGCGGGATAATGCCCGGCAAAAAGTGTGTGCTACCCGCCGTCTGCAAAGTCGGCAAGCGGTGGGCGGGTATAAAACTCTCTCCATTTCTACCGAACGGTTTTTACGTTTTTCCCTTCTTGTGTTGGTAGTGTTCTGAATTTGTTGAAACGGTCATGTATTGCCCGAAAAAGCGGGCGTTTTTGGCGGCAAATCAACAATTTCAGAACCACTACCTCTTGTGTTTTCTATAATCCCATGATTAACGGTCGCAGTGATTGTTAGCAACATCATTCGACAAGCACTGCCAAAGTTTTGAATCACGAAGCCGCTAAACTTCTTGTAGGAAAACCAGTCATGTGTCATGAGATTATTTTTATCGACGAAGTTGCCAAACGAATCGGTCTGTCTGTCAGTACGGTCAACAGATACCTTGCCCTTCGCAGGAAGGGGCAAGGCGGTTTTCCATTGCCGATCAGCCCTTCCGGGGGCAAAGGGCGTTGGCTTGCAAGCGACGTGGACAGGTACATTGAATCGCTGGCAACCATCAACACCACCGACCACGTTGTTTTCAAACGGCAAGGGGACAAGGAGTATCAAAAACGACAGGATGCGGCACGGGCGACTCTTCGACGGCACGGCATTGACCGACCACAAAGAAAAGAGGTATGACCACCATGACGAATTGAAACACCAACTTTATAGGTTAAGGGTGTCACCCGACACCCTGCCCCCTAACTGTAACACGATATAATCTACCAATCAACTTGTTTTATGAAACCACCCCCATCCCTGTCGTCGGAGACACTACGTGCAGTGGTGGAACTGGGGCTGTTAGAAGCCTCTGCCGATTCCAGCGGTCGAGTTTGTCCATTTGATTTCCATTCTTCAAGCAGACGGTTATCCCTAGACTCGTTATCAAAGTGCTAGAGTGTCACCCCAGTCCGATAACAAGTTTTTCTCAAAATGGGCAGCCGACGTGCTGGAATCACTGAAAATATAGGTACTTGACCGTCAGGCGAGTAGATCGGTAGGTGCCGATTTGAGTTACCTCAACAAAAGCCCCCCCCACTCGGCAATTGCGGGACTCCTTTGCCTGTTCGAACAAAATACTTGTTATCGGACTGGGTGTCACCCGACACCCTACCACTTCCCTGTTCCGTATTCAACACCGTTATTTTTTCATTTTTATGGAATACGAGGCAACTTCCGAACAATCACATCCCGGTATTCAAAAATACTATATAGCCCAAATGACATTTCTATAAATACGATGTAGCGACAACGTAGTCGCCACATCGAAACAAAACGCCTCGCCGCAATTCACGTAAAAGAATCGGCGAGGCATAACAAAACGAAACCACAATGGAATATAGCACCGAAAAGCAAAAACTCAACCTCGTCCCCAATGACGAACCGTCTTCCAATGCTGGTAGTGTCCAGCATGTAAATATTAGCGGGGGATCGTCCCACCTGCCCCCGCCGGTATTGAATACAGTCATGTCTGCCTTCCCGACAGGCACTGACTCTTCATTCATTGACTCATTGAATAGCAAGAATGCTATTAATGAACAATCGAACATACCTATTACTGTTCCATCCACTGTTCAGTTATCTGATACAGCCGTTCCTATTGTGTGGGATTGTAAGAGACAAAATAATTACGACCCGTCGCATGAAGTACTTTATCAGTCGCATCCTCGTCTGTACACTAACGGGCAGCAGTATAATCCTCATGCGCCGAAGGATTACAGTCCGCACGATAGTATCGAAACGAGGCATCACTGGGCTAAACGTGAGTATGGGGTATTGGCAAAAATAAACAAGCGGGAAGGAAGAGTAACGCTGGTGCTTCGATTTCATTGTTATTTGACGAAGCAGGATTATGCAGAGTTATTCTCTCGGTTGCGGAAAGAATTGAAGTGGGTAGGAATCGAGTGGATTGCTTTTGGGGAGGTTACGATGCACAATGGAGGTTTTCCAGCCAATCGACTGCATTTTCATTTTGCTTTTGATACGAGTTTATCGCCAGAGGCGATGGGCGTGGAATTTCGTGCGGCGTGTGAACGGGCATTTTGTCGCCTGGTGCGTCAGTCGGATTTTCGGACAGAATCGGAGTATCAAGCGGCGATTGCTCGCCGTTATCGGAAGCACAAAACCATACAGTTGCAATACGGCAAAGATTTCGACGTAACGGGTAAGGCTTACGTCACGGATGATGGCGGGAGTTGGTCACGGTTTATCCGCTATGTTCTCAAATACCGGTATGCAGGCTATGGGGTTGATCCGGTGGTGAACTATTACACGGACGGTGACGTGAAGAATGGTCAGCCTTTAGTTCATTTGTTTTGGAAGTATAAACGGGGTAGCGGTACGAAGTCGTTTCCTCGCCTATTTTATTCAGCGGGATGGTTTGTGGGCGACACACATCAGCAGCAAATCAAACGTTACATGGTCGAACAGCGGAAGTTGGCATTATCGTTCCTCCAATCCGTCACGACCGTCGGCGGTTGTCCTATTCTTGCACAGTTTGACGGAAGTACCGCTGGCGGTGAGGCGAGCGACCAGTAGAAACGTTTACTTATCGGCTCTGCTTCAAAAAAGCGAGGGTGTCACCCGACACCCTCGGCTATTTTCCATGCGGCGAATTTCTATTTGCGACATGAAGATGACTGAACCGCAAATAGAAAATGGTCATTATTTTGCGTTTTTATGGGCAAAACGTTCTTCGTTTCTATAATACATTAGTACATTAACAATTACACTCGAACCCCATAGGGAGCGAAAAAATGCAATCGAACACTTTCGTTCTCGAACAATTACAAAACATCGCAGGCACAACCGACGGCGGTAGCCCGACTTTGAACAGCAGCACTCTGCCAGTTCTATTTGCGGAATTTGAAACCGCCCAAAAACATTCGGCGCAGTGTGGTGCGATACTCGACACAATCAAAAATGATGATGGTGCGGCGATTTTACTCACAGCCGTTGCCGGTGCGAAACAAAAATACGACAGCACTCTGACAGGACTTCAACAGAAAATTGCAAAGCAAACGGAGGCTGGGTTTGATGATGTCGACAGGCATGCCTTCGTAAATTTGGACGTGGAAACGCAAGCCGAATTGAAAACTGTAATCGCCAGCGACGATATTTTACGGGAGGCACAAGCAATGATTGCGGCGAAGTCGCAAACTATGCAACAATCTAACTATTCGACCTATTCTCCATAAATTCCGGTCATAAATTCCCGCAGAAGTCACCGAAATCGCCGCACAGTGGGCAGTCACGCCCCTATATCTCTGGTTCATGCAACAGGCTTAAAAAGTTAGGGTGTCACCCGACACCCTCGGCTATTTTCCATGCGGCGAATTTCTGTTCCCCATTGTCAACGATCTCTTTTTCCAGTAGAATGTGCAACACTCCATCGCCCATCGCCGCATGTCCATCCGCACACTACTCGACAAAATCCGCACCGACGCTACTTCGACTAGCGATCAGGGAACCCAGTTCGAGAGACTGATGCGGCTCTTCTTTCTGAACGATCCCCTGTACAAAGACCAATTCACCGACGTTTGGCTCTGGAAAGATTTCCCACAAAGAGACAATCAACCCGATACCGGTATCGACCTCGTAGCCAAAAATAAAGGCTCCGAAGGCTACACCGCTATCCAATGCAAATGCTTCAAAGAAGATACCGTTATCAGTTGCGAACACATCGATTCCTTTATCGGTCGGTCATCTAAAAAACAATACACCCGCCGGATTTTCGTCTCGACCACGTCCAAATGGGGAAAAAATGCCGAAGATGCAATCAAAGGATTGAACCCGCCCGTCGAAATCATCGGCATAGACGATCTCGAAAAAAGTCCTATCGACTGGACAAATTTCGACTTTAAAACAGTCCAATTCAAAAAAAAGGAACTCTATCCCTATCAGAAGACCGCCATCCAACAGGTACAAGAAGGATTTAAGACTGCCGACCGAGGCAAACTCATCATGGCTTGCGGCACTGGCAAAACTTTGACTTCGCTGAAAATCGCCGAAGCACATGCTGGAAAAGGCGGTCTCGTACTTTTCCTTGTTCCATCATTAGCATTGCTTTCGCAAACGCTCCGGGAGTGGACTGCCGATTCCGAAATACCGCTGCACTGTTACGCCGTTTGCTCCGATACCGAAATCGGCAAACGCAGTAAAAATGATGATACCGTTTCGATCAAGCCGAGCGACCTTGCCCTACCGCCAACGACCAAAGGGGAAATACTGGCGAAAGATTTCTCTTTTAGCGGGGAAATTCATTCCCCCTCCAGCAGGGGAACAAGTTCCCCCGCTAAAATGACGGTCGTGTTTTCGACGTACCATTCCATTGATGCCCTAAACGTAGCACAAAGCAAAGGTTTCCCCGAATTCGACCTCATCATTTGCGACGAGGCACATCGTACCACCGGCGCAAAAGTCGATAAGGACAAAGACGAATCGCACTTCGTAAAAGTTCACGATGCCGATTTTCTCAAAGGAAAAAAGCGCCTCTACATGACCGCTACGCCTCGGCTTTACGGCGAATCCACCAAGAAAAAAGCCGCCGAAGAAGAAATTCAAATCTGGTCAATGGACGACCCAAGCATGTACGGAGAGGAACTCTACCGCATAGGTTTTTCCGAAGCCGTCAACTTGGGCAGACTCTCCGATTACGAAGTCATCGTTCTCGCTATCGATGAAGCAAACATCACCAACAGTATCCGAGACCTGCTCGTAGAATATGAAAAGGAATTGAAAAGCGAAAACGAAGGCAAAAAGAGAGGTTCACTCACTATCGACGATGCCCAAAAGTACGCCGTAAAAACCGTCGGATGCTGGAACGGACTCGCTGGGAAAGTCGCAGGAGACGAAAAGAAGAAACTCCCCACCATGAAAAGGGCAGTCGCATTCACGAACACTATCGCACAGTCGAAATGGTTCACGGATAAATTCCTCGAAACAATCACCGGTTTCCGTAAACCGCAACCAGAGGACAAAGCAACGTTCCAATGCGAAACCGAACACGTCGACGGTTCAATGACCATGCCGAAACGCAACGATTTACTCGGCTGGCTTAAATCCGAAAAAATTAAAAAGAACCAGTGCCGAATCCTCTCCAATGCCAAGTGCTTGTCCGAAGGAGTGGACGTTCCCGCCCTCGATGCCGTCATTTTTCTCGAACCCCGTCAATCAAAGGTCGATATCGTGCAATCCGTCGGTCGGGTCATGCGGAAAGCGAAAGGTAAAGATTACGGGTACATTATCCTGCCGATCCTTGTTCCGCCCGGCGAAAAAGCGGAAGACGTACTGGACGACAATGAGCGATTCAAAATCATCTGGGACGTACTGCAAGCCATGAGGGCACACGAAGACCGATTGGATGTCATTGTCAATAAGTTCACTGTCGTAGGCGTTACCATTGACGATAACGGCGACGGTTCAATAACGAAGCCCGGTAAAGAACCGCCCGACCTCAAAGATACTCAAGCCGCTGTCACGCAATATCTGTTCAGTTTTCCCGTCGAAGAATTGAAAGATGCGCTCTACGCCAAAATCGTTAAAAAATGCGGCGATAGAAAGACGTTAATACAATGGGCAAAAGATGTCGCCGACATTGCGACTCGGCATATTGCACAGATCAAGGAGATTATCAAATTTCCCATCTATCAGGAATCATTTAACAAGTTTCGGGACGGTCTTCGGCAGGATTTGAACCCGGACATCACCGACGACGAAGTGATTGATATGCTTTCTCAACACTTGATTACCGAGCCGGTATTCAATGCGTTGTTCGGCGGCTCTGCATTCGCCAAGGAAAATCCGGTCTCGCAGTCGCTCAATGCGATGATTGACACATTGAAAAAGGCGGGATTCGACACCGAAATCCAAAAACTCGAAAAGTTTTATAAAAGGGTCGAAACGCAAGCGAGCGGCGACAGAACGGCGGAGGGGAAACAAAAGTTTGTCCTCGAACTCTACGATAATTTTTTCAAAGTGGCATTTCCCCGAATGGCGGAACGTCTCGGCATTGTCTATACGCCGGTCGAAGTGGTCGATTGGATTATCAAAGCCGTTGACCAAGCCCTGCGGCAGAATTTCGGCAAAGGCATCACGGACAAGGAGATTCACGTTCTCGATCCTTTCACCGGCACTGGCACATTCTTGGTTCGTCTCATTCAAAGCGGACTGATTGCTCCGAAGGATTTGAAACGAAAGTATCACAATGAATTGCATGCGAATGAATTGGTATTGCTGGCGTATTACATAGCGGCGATTAACATTGAAGAGGCGTACCACGAACAAATCAATCAGAGCCGCAATTATCAGAGCCGCAACCGGAAGGTTGCGGAAGACTATGAACCTTTCGAAGGCATTGTCTTGACGGACACATTCCGTTTGCTTGAAAAGGAATTTGCCGAGATGTCTGCTTCGGAAAACTCGCAACGGGCAAGAAGGCAAAAGAAAAGCCCTATCTATGTGATAGTTGGCAATCCGCCGTACTCCGCTGGGCAGAAGAGCGAAAACGATGTTAATAAGAATGTGAAATATGAGCAACTCGATGAAAAGATTCGGACGACGTATGCCGAAGCCTCGACTGGCGGACTGAAAAAGAATCTTTATGATTCTTACATTCGGGCTTTTCGTTGGGCTTCGGATCGTATCGGCGGTAGAGGAATCGTTTGTTTTATAAGTAACGGTTCTTATATTGACGGCAATGCAATGGATGGTTTTAGAAAATGCGTCGCCGAAGATTTTACGGACATCTATGTTTTCAATCTGCGGGGTGGGATTCGAGGAAGGCAAGGCGATATTGCAAAGCGTGAAGGGCAAAATGTTTTTCCCATAATGACTGCGGTGGCAATTACATTACTTATTAAAAACCCGGCAAAATCAGGAAAGCCCTGCAACATCCGTTACTATGAGGTTGACGACTATCTAAAAAGAAACGAAAAACTGGGATGTCTTGATAACGCTAATGGACTACAAGATGTTCAATGGCAAGGCATTGAACCAAACGAAAAACACGATTGGCTCAACCAGAGAGACGATGTGTTCGATTCCTTTATCTCGCTTGGTGCTAAGCGAGACAAAGATACCGAAACGGTTTTTAAAGTTCACTCGCTCGGCATTGTAACCAATCGCGATTCTTGGTGTTGGAATTTCTCCAAACAAGACCTTGTTGCGAACATGAGTCGGATGATTGAATTCTACAACAGGCAGGTTACAGAGTACGAATTCGACGAGGAACGTCAAGAGGAGAAAATAAACATTGATAGATATATTGACAATGATCCCCGAAAAATCAGTTGGACCCGTAGTCTCAAAAAATCGTTGTCGCTCGGAAAAAAATTCAAGTATCAGGATGCGTCGCTTTTTGCAGGCATATACCGACCGTTCTGTAAACAACATGTTTACTTTAACCGCACATTCAATGAGTGTGTCTATCAAATGCCGCAGATTTTCCCAGAGTCGGGCATGGAGAATCTCGTTATTTGCGTATTGAGCAGGGGAGCTTTGCATGAGTTTTGCACGTTGATTACAGACACACTTCCCGATATGGAAATGGTTTCGAAGGCGCAATGTTTCCCTTTCTACACATACGAGCGGATTGAAGAGAACGGCAAAACGAAGTCGAACGGTCTGAAGGAGCAGGGCTACAAGCGGGTGGGCGATTACATTCGTCGGGAAAACATTTCGGATGCAATGCTGCGGAAGTTTAACGAACATTTTAGCGAGCGAACTTGTTCGCTCACCAAAGAGGACATATTCTACTACGTTTACGGCATTTTACACAGTGAGAGTTACAAAACCCGCTTTGCATCGGACTTGAAAAAGCAGTTACCGCGAATACCGATGGTTAGCGGCGTGAATTTATTCCGCCAATTCAGCGAAGCGGGACGCAAGTTAGCGGCGTTGCATTTGAATTACGAAACGGGTGCGATGTATCCGTTGGAGGAAAAAATTTTAGCGGGGGGACTTGTCCCCTCATCGTACCGCGTAACGAAAATGAAGTTTCCCAAAACCGGCAAGGAAACGGACAAAAGCCGAATCATCTACAATGCTCATCTCCATTTAGCCGGTATTCCGGCGGAGGCGTATCGTTACGTGGTGAATGGTCGCAGTGCCATCGAATGGATTATGGAGCGTTATCAGATTTCCACGCACAAGGACAGTGGTATTGTGAACGATCCGAATGATTGGTGCAAGGAGCAGGGGAATGAGCGGTATATTGTGGATTTGATTAAGCGAGTGGTGTATTTGTCGGTGGAGAGCGTGAAGATTATCGAGGGACTGCCGAAGGTGGAGTTTTAGAAGGGATATTTATAAGAGAGTTTGTAATGACTGATAATTTGAAAGAATATTCTGCACCGGAGGCAGTTAAGATTCGACGGAATAAATGTTTCAAGGATGACTTTGCTGGTTTTGACTGTGTCAAGCCTATCAACATTGTTATAGGACGTAATAATTCGGGCAAGTCTGTTTTGCTTGACATGATTGAATTTCTGGTTACAAAAAACCATAATTACTGGGATACAAAGGAGTCGGAAGACAGAATCGCTAGAGTCCTAGACGACCAAAGTGAGTTTTTGTTTTCAAGAATCCTTTCGGAAAATACGCTCAAACGTATATTCCCGGAGAATGCTTTCGGCGGAGATCTCCCAGGCAGTCATTGGGGGACTGGAAGTCAATTGGTTTCATATGTAATAGAATTTAATGTTGCTTTTGACCTAAAATCTCTGTCGGTAAATATCCCCGAGGCACCTTTTTCGTCACCTCACTTTCCATATTTTCGATATAAAAATCGATCTGCTACGCCGGAAGACCTGATTGAAATCGCATGCCATTACATCGCCAAAGATATAAATGGTGGGTTTATGCCTGATAGTCTCACAAATAAAACGTTTCGTAGATTATCGGCAGAGCGGGATATTGTACCAGAGGAGCAAAATGATGTTTTATCATTGGAAATCAATGGTACAGGTGCAGCAAACATTATTCAAGCCTTTCTGCACAATGCTGAACTTGATCGAAGCGTCGTCCGTGATTCACTTCTTGAAGGCTTGAATAAGATTTTTGAGCCAGATAATACATTTGTTGAAATTACATCTCAATATCATCAATCGAATAAAAAGTGGGAGGTTTTTCTTAACGAAAAGAACAAGGGCTTAATTCCGTTAAGTAAATCTGGTAGTGGATTAAAAACGGTCTTGTTGGTTCTTCTGAACTTATTGGCTGTTCCCCACATTCCCAGCAGAAATTCTGAACTAAAGGACACCAAAAACTACATTTTTGCATTTGAGGAACTCGAAAACAATCTTCATCCCTCTTTGCTCCGACGATTATATCGGTTCATTGCGGATTTTGCGGAGAAGGAACAATCAATTTTCTTTATCACAACTCATTCAAGTGCCGTTATCGACTTTTTTAGTCAATCGGATTCGGCGCAAATAGTCCACGTAACCCACGATGGCGAACGAGCCAAGACCGAAACCGTCTATCATTTTGTCGGTCAAAATGCTGTGCTGGACGATTTGGGGGTACGTGCTTCAGATTTGTTACAAGCCAATGGCATTGTATGGATCGAAGGACCTTCTGATAGGATTTACTTCAACAAATGGGTTGAGATATACAGTGAAGGTAATTTACGTGAGCATAGAGACTATGAATGTGCTTTTTACGGCGGGACAATTTTGGCACATTACCATGCAGTCGATCCAAATGACGATGATGGCGATTTTGTCAATATATTCCGAATCAACCGAAATGCGATTCTTTTGGCAGACAGCGACAAGAAAACTGAAACAAGTCCGCTGAAACAACGAGTGGAAAGAATGAAGGAACAAATCAAACAAACACGGGGGATTTTCTGGGATTTTTCAGTTAAAGAGATAGAAAACTATATTCCACCAGAATGTATTCGACTTGCTTTCAATCTGGAAAACGCTCTTCCACCGCTTCATAAGCATCTTGTATTTTCCAATTATTTTAAAAAAGTTGTCGGCAAGGCTTTTGACAAGGTAAAATTAGCCAGAACGATAGCTCCAGAGTTGACCGAAGCGTACTTGGCTTCAAGATTTGACCTGCCGGAAAGGATGAAGGAAATATGCAGTGTAATAAAAAATTGGCAAGGAAAAGCCGAAATAGATGCAACCCATTCCAAAGAATCAGAATGAGTATCATATAATTCGAGGATAATTTGAAAGACGATAAAAAGATGAACGTTCCAGAACAAACTTTGTTACCGTCAGTTACGAACGACGCGAAAATCTACGAATCGATCCGCTCTGCCCTTGCCGAAGCGCGGACGAGTGTTGTCGTTGCTGTCAATTCGGCAATGGTGAGCGTTTATTGGGAAATCGGCAGGCAAATTGCCGAAGCCGTCGGGGAGCGTGCCGAGTATGGTCGAAATTTGCTTGCGTACCTGTCGGAACGGTTGACCAGAGAGTTCGGCAAAGGGTTTACGGAACGTAACTTGCGAGCCATGCGGCAATTCTACGAGACTTTCCCAATTCGGCACGCACTGCGTGCCGAATTGACGTGGACGCACTACCGTTTGCTTATGCGTGTCGACGAACCAAACCGCCGGGAATTTTACCTGACTGAAAGCGCAAACTCCGGCTGGACTTCACGCCAACTTGAACGGCAAATCAATTCGTTCTTCTATGAACGCTTGCTTGCCACACAAAAAGAACACCGCCCAGAAATTGCGGGAGAAATTGTAAAACTCGAAC